>Ga0268261_10001785_pt1 | contig 15100 bp, 6 predicted proteins | sample TergutNc150P1_FD_190353 | JGI IMG/M metagenome (GOLD analysis project Ga0268261, IMG submission 190353) | Nasutitermes corniger P1 segment gut microbial community from laboratory colony in Florida, USA - Nc150 P1 (SPAdes) (version 2) | ecosystem: Host-associated > Arthropoda: Insects > Digestive... | reverse complement strand
CTCAGGATAGGGACAGGTGGCGGGCACTTGTGGGTACGGTGAGGGACTTTCGGGTTCCATAAATGCGGGGAATTTCTTGACTAGCTGCAAAGTTTACTGGTTAGCTTCTCAAGAAGGACTCTGCTCGATGGAGTACGGAGTAGTAGTCCATTGAGTCTGCTTAGACTCCTGGTGATCCTACGGAGGATTTTCCAGGCAAGTTTAGCTGTACAGGAATGGTTTGCCATTGCCTTCTCCTGAATTCACTTCACATTTGTGCGTACTCTATTCCGAGTCTTTTCTTCCACCAGCGTATGCCTTTTTTTCCTATCTTGTACTGCTTCTCTTAGGTCTTCCAGTCTTAGGCCGGTTGCTTCCTTGATGCTGTCAAGCCATCGCATCCGTGGTTTTCCCTGCTTCCTGTGTCCTTCAACTTGTCCAAGCATAATGTCCCGTTCCAGTGACCTTTTTGCTCTCATGACGTGACCAAAATAACGTAACTTTAATCGGAGGATTGTTGCTTCAAGTGATCTTTTGGGTTTCACGTCTTCCAAAACTGAAAGGTTTGTTCTCTTCTCTGTCCGGGGAACTCGTAAAATTCTTCTCCACGTCCATAGCTCAAAATCATCAATTTTATTTTACAGACGTTACCAAGTACAAAATGCAGATTCTTTAAAAACAAAACATCACTGTAAGATGTCATGTTCCTAAAGGGCAGCAGAAATGTTTTATGTACATCTTGTACATTTCATGAACCAATCATGAAGGCAGTGTTTCAACTACCTCACCAACAACAAACACTAGTCCTATAGTAAATACTTCCTGGCCAAACTTTTTTTTCAGGGTTTTGTACTTTGTTACAGAATTCAATTAAACTCACAAAATTCTAACTACTCAGGCTAGAACTGAAAACACTGCCTGTCTGAAACAATGTTGTACAAATACATACAAAGCAAAACTTGGGCTAGAAACACAGTGCATGCTCCTGCACACTCATAAATTAATGTAAGAATGTGAAAACTTGTCAAGTTCAAATGCACAATACTTTCATTTGTCTCACAACAACTGGTGGATGTCTCTATGTAACTGCACAACACCACACCACTAGTTCCTGAATGAGGCGGAATGGTGCAGCTACATTATGTGAGAGAGTATGTATCAGCCTTTTCCACTGTGTTCATTTCAACTGCTGTTATGTTTTGTAGGATGTGAGAGTAATAGGACAAGATAGCTGGTATAAAAGCAACAGGTGTACTTCCAAGAATTGCTCAATTTCTGGCAGCAGTAAGAGATTTTTCTCTTCTCCCAAACATCAAGATCATCTCTGGAGCCCAGCCACTGGGGCGTGAACTTAACAAATCACCTCCATTCAGTGCTGAAGTTAAGAATGCATGGCAGTGTACCTCTACTCCCCTGTATGTCTTCACGGCATTCACAGATACAACTCCATCTTTGACATTGAGTGTGATGTTGCAGACTGAATTTGTGGGACTGAAAACAGCTGCTTGTAAGCTGCAATGAACATGGAATATTTTGATGCCGTCAAAGGCAGGGAATTTCCCCTGAAAACTTGAGTATCTGCTTTTCAGGGGAGATTCTGGTCTGTAGTTCACTACATTTCATGGAACAGAAACCAAATGATTCTGTACTTTATTCTCTAAGAATCACATTGAGTGAATGGCAAAATTGAAGGGGATGGCTCATGCTGGACAACATTCTTTCACGCGGGTGGGGAACCAATACGATACATGCTATTTCCTTTTGGGCGGAAAACATAACCTAAAACACCGAACAGTGCGATCTGAATTTTTTTTTTTTACAAACAACCATCATTTATTGAACCACGCTGTCAATGTGACACACCACAAGTGTCACATAGTAGGATGCCAAGAGTATGTTAAATTAAAGAAAGGATACAAAAGAAAATGCTCGTGACCTAACCTGTACTAATCGGCACACACTAACGGCGCAAAACCACGAAAAACGTGTTACGATAACCGGTATCCCACATATACTGGACGTTAAGTCACAAGCCGTATTGCTTGTGTCAACTTACACTGTCGACGTACGTAAACACCTTAAACCATTCAACTTTCAAATCGAGCTTCTAACCTCTGCATGCACATACGTACAAGTAGGCCGACCATAATCTTATTTGTAATGAAAATACACATTTTTAGCTACGGGTTCGTTTTATCCCCCGACACAATCCGCTGTTACAACATTAACTCTTAACCATCTTGTACAACATTGCGAAATCCCAACAGAGGATGCGTAATCCACATTGTGCAACTCTCTCAGCAATATATAACAGGGACACGGACGTTACAACATAGACTGTTCGTGATACTGAAGGTGTTAAGTGTTGGGAAATTTGGATACTCTACAAGTGTATCAGCTACGACAAAAGTCTGAACGAAGGTAAATTCTTTTCATTCTGCATCCCACGTTCAAACAGATCTCTGCTTTACGGCACAGCTCTACATTTTCGACCATTATTTACATTTCCATTCCCTTTGGCCCTACCGCCCGTTCAGTACTCTGGCCACCTTTCTTCTCTGTCTTCTGCTCGTGTCAATCATCTTTGTATTCCAAAGATGGGTGATGTGGACAATTTCAAGACAACGTCCTCCCAATTTGTTCTTGATTTTCCCACTAGTCTTATGCATTACAGGCACACAAAACTATCGTTTTTAATTTGGATCTAATTCTTGTTACTAGAGGGTAATGTAAATGCTCCCATGCTGTTCGAGACATAGACTCCCGGTTACACGCTGATTTTCACATTGATTCGATTAGCAGAACAAAATTTCTCAGTTTATAAATTCCCATGAACGTATATTAGTAACACAATGACTTTTATTTCTAAACCAAGTTTCACACATTTTGGTATGGCGACAGACGTGTACACTCTTCTGGTAAAACACACCAAGAAGTTCTTTATATGCAAAGTAGATAATTATAACAATGGCATGCACTTACTCTATCGTGGGGAAATATTTTTCCACGTCCTGCCAGTTCCATTTGTCATCATTGCAATAACCCAGGCACAATAAAATGAATGTGGCTTCCCACAGAAGTTACCCCCAATCTTCTCTATCCAAGCATTTCTGTACCACATTCTTATACCCAGTTTTCTTGTGTCCATTAATGTTATCCAACTATCCTGATTTTGGTCTTCCCACTGTTCTTGCAGTCAGCTATGCTTAATGATTTGCAGCATTCACTTTCACAAACAAATGTCTCCTGGCTTGCATCCAAGGTATTAAAAAATGTGTGGCAAATGTAATAGCTGTTGAATGTTGCGATGCTTCAGTGGTTGTGGTAGTCATGTGGTGTTTTTGGACAAATCTTCAACCTGGATATATGGACATGCGAGACAAAGATTCTGCAAATGCCCCGGAAATTTATCAAGGACAAGGATGACCTTGAATCCTAGATTCGTGGACTCCAGATACAGTTTTCAGACCAGCCATTACTGGCATGGCTTCTCCCTCATGACAGCACCACTTACTTGGAACCCTTTCTTTGCCTCTATTCCAGCATTACACACAAGGCCCTTGCCATATTTTCAAGAAAGTGGTCATGACAAATTATACAAGAAATTTGTGCACTTGATGGAGCACCGGCACTAATACTTCCCCATATCACGTGTTCATTTTTCTTGCTGTATTGTCAGTTCATTTATGCCGTAAGGCATCTTCCAACAGCAGCAATGTTCTCCTGTCCAACTTAGCCCACACCTCCACTTTCTGTAACAGCGACATCACTTCCCTTCACCTTTTATTCTTAGATTTTTTCATCAGCATAAACATCACCCTTTCATGACATAATTAAAATACACTGGCAATAGTTAGTTCTAAAAACTGTGTAAGTGTATATTCAAAGTACATATTGTAGACAGCAAGTGAGATGGAGGCAGATGCAACCCCCAGTGTGCCTATACAAGTGCAACTGTGAATGAGTCAGGGATCTGCACCACAGAATGCAAGGGTTGCCACACTATTTCTTCCATGAATGAGCAAAACCATACTGTAAATTAGGCAGCAGGTCTGCTGTACTGAAAATTGTAACAGACATAAGGAGTACAGTACAAAATATGTTTACTGCATAATGATGGCTTTTTTTGTACATCATCAAACAATACAAGGAAACCCCTAATATTCTTGCACTAAAATTATTTGTAGCAGAGTTGTTTGTGTTTAGTTAACAGTTACGTAGCTAGTCAAGAAAGTCCCCACATTTTATGGAACGCAAAGGTTTAACCCTTATCCTGCTAACGTGGAGAAAATGGTGAACTCCTAATAATGCCAGCAAATGGCAGATGGGATTTAATTCAGCGTTTAAAGGGTTAATATTGGCCTCCATCTTGAGCCAAATGAATCCAGCCCACCCTCCCATCCTATTCCATGAGATCCATTTTAATATTATGCTATCAGGTACACTGATTTAATGACTGTTAATTAAGTGTGTGATTTGGATTGCTCATTACACTGCAACTGCATATTTATAAAATTTCATATCAATTAATATGAGCTACTGTTCCATACAGAGCAGGGGTGGCCACAACACACCTTGCATGCTTCTTGCAGCTCTTACATCACTGCTGCAGTTCATGTAAATTGCCTGTGAAAAACAGTACTGTACTCAGATCGTTTACATGCACATGAGGCTAATGGTGAATGGCATGTTTAAACATCTACAAAGAAAGGAGAGACATACCTGAAATGAATGCATTTACAGAAATAAGAAGCCATCAAATAAAGAAAAAATATTTTATTTTGTTAATATATGGCTGTTGTCTAATTTGCCTCCTACAGTGTGGCTCCCAAAGCACACCCAGCAAACCACCCCTAATACAAAGTTTCAGTGCAACTAGAAACCACACGAAAGGTCCAAAGTAACTCGAACACTGAAATGCTAGCATGCACACATGACTCCCATGCTAAAAATTCTTGGACTGTTAAATGTGTGTGGTGTGGCAACAGTCTGCATTTTAACCTTTAAGAACCGTGTGTCCTACATATAGGATGGGCGTACTGCTACCCTCCAGATGTTACATTATATATATATTTTTTTCAACAAATATAGGTACCGAGTATTTTAAACATGTTGCACACTCTCCATTTTTCTCTTCAAAATGCCGTTTATTTCATAATGCTACCTTTTTTGGTTCCTGTATTATTATTCACATTTTACATACAGGGTGTGCTAAAATTTAAATGTAAAACTCCGGTGCCAAAAGGTTAAATAAACTAAATGGTCTGAGTATATACTTTAACCCTTATCCCGCTAATGTGGAGAATATGGTGAGCTCCTAATAATGCCAGCAAATGGCACATGGGATTTAATTCAGCGTTTAAAGGGTTAAACAGAATAATACAACATTTTACAAATTGCTATAATCTTTAATTCCATACAACATATAAAACCTATAACTGAAGATGAGTGCTTACAATGCTGTTAAGCTGTGTTATGGAAAGTATTTTGATATTAAAATCATTTCCAAAAATTTTAATTTGGTTAATAAGTGTTTGTTATTACAGTGTTTTTAATGGAACAACACTTTATGTGTGTAGGCCTACACAGAGTGACATAACACCAAACAGAAGAGTGATGTACTCTCTTTGTATTGTTCCAGTTTACCAACCACTGGATCTCTTCTCTCCCCGGCAATGGCCTATGGTAAACATATTACAGATTTACCTGATGAGTTGTTGCTGGAGATATTCTCAAACTTGAGTATTGAAGACCTTGCAATGTCTGTGCAACATGTTAACAAACACTGGAAGGATGTGACACAAGATGATTCACTATGGAAGAACCAAGTTTTCAGTCCTGAATACAAGATGACTGATAAAGAAATAACAAGACATCTGGAGAATATGCCAGCACTAAAAGCCTTCTGTCCAGCTCGAGGAACAAACACAAAAAACATTATTCCAACAATGTGCAAATACTGCAGAGACATTCAACGCCTAGAATTCACGTGGCTCCATAAACTGAGTAATTTTAGATTACAAAATATTATTAAAAAATATCCCCACTTAGAAATTCTGCATATCCCTCTCCCCAAAGAATCTGATCAGTTACATTGTGCCAGTCTGGTAGGACAACTTCGGAATCTGACAACACTAAATTTCACTTATAAATATATTCATGAAGTTGCAGACGGAATACTTGAAGCTATTGCTGAAGGATGTCCAGCTCTACTACACTTAGATTTGGGATCCACCAAGTTCCAAGATCGCGATGTTCAGTATCTTCTGAAAAGAAGGGGAAAACAGCTTTTGTCTTTCTCTATCAGACATTATATATCACCAATATCCCATAGACTCTTAACTGACTGTTGTGGTAATTTGCAAAATCTCTGGTATGAAAACTATAACCATGATTTTCCAAGTACGTACATACAGTTCCTCTCACAGCTGTCGAAACTGCAAAGTTTGAAACTGTCATTTTTTGATATACCCAACATATTTAAGAATCAAGCACTGTCTAAATTAATTAAACTAGACATATGTGAATGCAAAGTGGATGATACGACAGTAACTGGCATTTTGATGAACTGTCCTCATCTCAAGTCTCTTAGTTTAGGAGGGGAGAGCATAACAGATGGTTTCCAGCATATTGGTAACTGCAAGAACCTGGAACATCTTAGAGTTATTTTTTGTCCTTCACTAACAGACAAAAGTATGGAATATGTTGGTGCTGGATGTCCAAGACTGAAGCATCTTGATATTGCAGAGTGCTTTGGACTGACAAATAAGAGCACTGAATATGTTTGCAAAGGTTGTCAGAAACTGAAGTACCTGGCTATTAGGTCATGTCCTGAAATAACAGATGCTATATTGGACAACATACTTAAATGTAGAGAACTGGAGGTCCTTATTCTTTCATTCAGTCCCCAATTGTTGGGAACTAATTTTCTTCTGATACCATCAAACCTTATCCATTTGACTGAACTTGATGTTCAGGGTTGTGATGCACTAGACGAAAAGTGTGTGCATGAACTTCAGGTGATGATGCCCAATCTGCAAATTACAAGAAGTTATACTGACAATGATGAACCCGATGTTAACTTAGGAGATGCAGCTTTCTTCATTTCTGACTGAATGTGAAAGTAATACTGTAAGTGCATAAGCATAAAACAAAGTAGGTTCACCATCATCTACAAAAACTACATACCTCAAGAAAGTAATGTGTGTGAAATGCCCTGTACAGTACTGTTTTGTGCATTGATGACATTCTGAAATCAGTCATTCCAATACAGTTGTCATTCATCATCTGTAAATTACACAAAATTTTTGTCACTAATAGTTAGAAATTGAATTTTGTACATCTCTACCTTTTGGCCACTGCTGCTCATTATAAATAAATTTTCCAGTCAAAGCATACATGAAAAGAGACCACAAATTGATGCACGACATTCTGGCCTGTAGAAATTTTCAGTGCCTTTGCACCTTCTTAAAGTACAGTGTAACTTTGTGACATATGAATGTGGGAACTCTCCTAAAAGTTTAACCCCTTCACCAGGCATTTAAATGTTACCTCCAGGAGCAGCATTGAATGTGACAACTGTGTTTCAATTGATTATGCAGAGAGTTTAAATATTATCCACAAGAATGAGCCACAACCCAAAAAGAATGAAGTCTCAACCAGTCAAGCACTTCATTCATTTGGTATGACATAACAGATACATACTTTTTCCAACACATTGCAGGTTGTGTGTGGTACATCTGAAGGCTCCAGTGATGTTACTTGTCATATGTAAAGTGAACAATGAAATGGGCCAAGAGCCTAAAGAATACTATGGCATCCTGCTGTGCCCCTTGAAAGACACATTTTGTCTTGTTTATGGCTTCAGTTGTTCTCCCAACTGAACTATTTGTAGGGCTGTGTTGTGTGATATATTTATCCTGTCAGTGTAATACTAACATTACAAATCAAAATATGACTTGGTCCATGACATTCCTAGAAACTTGCACTTACTGAAGTCCAGTCACCAGAGAAAGTCTTACACTGGCCTGATAGGACTTTGTAATATAGAAAAAAGAAAGAAAGAAAAAAATAAACCCATTATCATTAAAGAATGTGAGGCTGTGCATCCTTTGTTTCCATTATTGTAATAAACTCCTGGTCTCTTGAGGCATTTCAGCCTACTCATTTTATTCCTTACTCCCAGTTAAACTGGTGGGCAGCACTTTGAATAAAACATAACACACGCTATGTAATATGAGTCCATAAACCATTCACACTTGACCTTATCTTTCATCCATAAAGTGTGCATGGTAGTCTTTCTTTTGAAGTATATTATTTAACAATGCCTACTGATAAGATTATGTAGCAGTTAGTGACAGAAAAATGAATGACAATGACAGGAGAATAAAGAACTGCTTATGGAGATACTTGTCCCAGTGCCACTTTATCCACCACAAATCTCATCTAGACTGATCTGGGTTCGAACTCAGGCCTCTGTTGGGACAGATCAATGACTAACCACCTGTATCGTGGAAGAACCCTTGTATAGCATTGTTAAAATCTGTTTATGATCTACAATCCCAGTTTCCTTGTATGACTCTGAACAGTAACACCAGTGTATTGTAAGTTCTGAAGCCCTCCAATGCCATGTGTCACAGTAGTACAGTTGTTGCTACACATGGAAGGTCAGTGACTGGCTTGGAACTGGAATAGTATGTAGGCTCAAAAATCACATGTAAGTCAAGCGTAGTCAGCAGACAAACATTCTGGTAGAACTGTGCTTTTATTTGTCGTATTGTTGAAAATACAAGTTCCTTATAACCATCAAAAGATCAATACAGCATTATGACTGTAGCATACAAGAGCCCAAACAAATACTGCTCCTCCTGTGACATTTAAAATAAAATCTGATGAATAATTTAACCCCCAGACTTAGAATATAATATTCCCAGCATGTAACAGAGCTTGTATGACCGCATAATTCAACATATTTCAGGCCCCATCATGGACAATGGTATAAGGGCTATCATAGAAAACATGGTAACTGTATAGCAGTGCCTGTACCTTGACATCAATTACCTGGCCTCATTATCCCCCCAGGCTGTGTCAAGATGATTACCTTCCAAGTCCTTTAAAAATCAACAAATCACATCATCTTGCATACGATTGAACAGTCTCAAATGAAGCCCCTCACCCCCTGGTTCTGACAATAGTATCTTGCTCCTACAAACAGTAACAATGTATGATCCACTGCATTACATTATAAAACTTAAAGTAACAGCAATTAATATGGCAATATAACATTCCTTATATTACATGACTGTATATGAATACCAGTCGGCTTCAGTGGTACCCAAGTTCATGGGTTCAAACCCGGCCGAAGCCGTCAGATTTTTAAGGGTGAAAAAATCCTCAGCATGCCTGCCTTCGGAGGGGAAGTAAAGCCATCTGTCCCATGTCGCAGATTTGCGGCATGTAAAAGATCTCTAGAATTACGTGGAAGTCGAATTCTAGACGAAATTTGTCGGAACATTTCTCGCCCATGAAGAGCTCCACCTTCCACTGCTAGGGGTCTCTCACATCGTTGGACGTGAAGGCACCTAGCGGAGGGGAACGTCTAAAGGCGGGGGAAAGCAATGGCAACCTACCCCTAAGAATTTGCCCAGGATGCAGTGTGCCAGAGCCATACTGGTCGCCTGACTGGGTTCTGGTTCTGGCTAAAACCGGCCTAAGGGCTGAATACTAATGAATGAATGGATGAATATGAATACCACTTGTCTGGTGTTCAGATTGCCAGCAAGATCACACAGAATATGCACCCTGTACTTCAGGTCTGCATGGTCCAGAAATTTGGAATTTTACCCAGACCACCTTGAGAAACAGTAAGCCTCATCCCAAACCTTAACTGAAGGATGACCCTTTTATTCAAGCCTAAATTAAACTATGGACAGGCAAGCTACACAAGATCCTTGAAATGCACACACCAACAAACCTCAAATGATTTAATGATCCTCTAAGCACATCTGAAGTTATTTTATGGTACAGAATTACTAGATACCAAATTTGTAAGGTGTTTTCCTGAACTATTGCTGGGCATGGGGGGCAGCCATAAAAATCCCCAAGAAAATCAAGTTAGTGATAACTGTGTCCAAATCCAGACCAAACCCAATTTCCCAATTTCATTGTCATATACTACAGGCTATTGTGCAGAAACAGAAGGAAGAAATCAATGCTTAAACTGCTTTGACATTCCTACATTGGTACCCTGGCTACACTAAAATTTCTTCTGCTTATTGAACTGGTGCCAAGTCCACATAGTCATGGGTATTAGATACATCTGATGAGAACCATAACTTCTGTTTTGCAGAAAATGAACTGCTGAAAATATTCTACATAACATTTGATTGCTACAATGAGAACCAGGCCCAAACTCAAACAATCCATACTACCCAGACCAAGCCTATTCACAGTCTGGAGTGGAACAATGAACTTGTGCAGACCTCCACACTGTCTAATGGCTCGTATATGACACGCTTCATACACTTCTGATTACAATCACTCAATCCCACGACTTGTCCCAAATATTTTATACCTGTGAAAGTGAAGATTCATCAATCGAGGAGAAGAACAGCCTCTTCTGGATCAAGGTATGATTCCTTACATCGCCGTGCTACTATTATCTTCAAGTGTGCCATTTTTTTATGCAGCTCATCTATGTATAATTCATTCAAATATTTGCAATTCTCAAGATGCAATTCATCCAAGTGTTGAAGGTGAATAGAGATGAGGTGGAAATTAGATCCTGTTAGGTCATTATAATTGAATTTGAGAACTTGCAAATTTTGGCATTTCACAATGTATTCAATTGCCTTGTCTGTCATCTTATAACATGCTGATATGTCAAGTTTCTTCAGATTGTGACAGCCTGCACCAACATACTTCATACTACCATCTGTGAGATCCATACAAACTGATAAATCTAGATGTTCTAACTGGCTGCATCTTCCAATATACCTAAGTCCATCATTTTGTAGGCTCTGACCACCAGAAATGTTCAGATATCGTAACTGAGGGCAATTTTCAAAGACTGAGTTCATAAGTGTATCATTGATGTCGTATGATTCACTTAGATCAAGATGGACCAGCTGTGAAAATGATCCACTTTGGAAGAACATCGGCAGATTATTCATAACATCTTCTGAACAAAAACGGAATGCAAAAGATCTCAAACCTGTCAATTTTATGAGAGACTGAATATCATCATATGACAAACCATCATTGTAGTTCTCAATGTCAAGGTGTTGAAGTTTGGTGCATTCACTTATATATTCTGTTATATCTTTTGTCACAAAGATTTTACAAGAAAATGACATAAGTTTATGTCGCTTTCTTCCTAGTAAATTTTGGATATCTTCATTTATTGGGCCACAGTCTCCTAGGTGAACATGTTGCAATGATGGACATCCCTCAGCTATTGGTGTCAAAACTCCTTCATAAACTAGTGCTCTGTGCTGACAGTATCCCACTAAACTCAAACTTTTTAGTGACTGACACTGTCCAATAAGTTCTGCAACTTTTAATTGTTCTAAAAACACAGGATATGGTAGTAGAACTTTCAGAGATTCAACTTGTGGAAAATGCTGTACTATTTTCTTCATAAGTGACACCGTCATGCGATGTGAGGGATGAAGATCTATACTTTTTACATTTCTACAACATTCACACAAAGTATCAATTACAATATTCGATGTTTTTCGTGTGGCAGAATATGATGTCAGTGCTGGCATGTTTTCCAGATATTTTACTATTTCTTCATCAGTTACATCTTTACGGGGACTGAAGACAGCATTTCTCCATAGCTTGTCATCTTGAGACACTTCCCTCCAGCGCTCGCTCACATATTGTACTGACATTGCCAACTCTCCAATGCTCAAGTAAGTGAATACCTTCAGAAGTATCTCATTTGGTAAATCATCAATTTTTTTCCCAGATGCCATTCTCTCAAACTGTAACAATTAAATACATATCCACAGTGCCTCTCCATTTTCCTTACTATTTGCATGAATATCATTATCCTAAATCAGCAGGCAGAAAATGTATGTATGGTGACATCATTCTGTTTCATACACACACACACACACACACACACACACACACACACACACACACACACACACATATATATATATATACACATATATATCTGTAGATTCTACATCCCACTTATAACTTATGAAAAAAAATCTATCATTCAAAAAAATACAGTATATGCAAAGGTGTAGAATCTCAGTAATCTCAAAATATAAATAAGTAACCACATGAACAAAAAAATTCCTTTCTTAGCTGAATGTAGAAGAACACTGAGTAAAATAATTTATAGTGCTCTTTCATATAAAAAAATTACATTCCCTTTTAAATATACCCTTCCCTCTTGTGTACATCTATAATCAAACAAATACGATTCATGGAAATAAATATTACAACAGCCTAAATGTCTGGGTTGCAGATGGCTAATTGCAATACTAAAAACATGACATCACAGCCATACACTAGTGTATCATGGATGTGTGTACTTTACAATCATCATCTGTGTGTGTGTGTGTGTGCACACATGTGCATGCACACACACACACACACACACACAACATAGGCACATATTAACTACATAACTAGCTGTAATCGGTATCATAAAATTAGTCCTTTCAAGGACACAGCATAATGTTGCAACAGCTGCTCCAGAACATGGAACATTTTGCACAACCTGTCACTTCTCCCACCTCCAATCACTTCTATCTACAAGACTGATAAGGTATTCTATCACATTCTTCTTTTTTTTTTACTTATACATAAAGTACCTGTGTAGTACACTTGCTCTGCCTGTTGTGCCACAAAAAACCGACCTGAAGGTATGGGGCTAGTTGGTGTTGATGTTTAACACACACACTGTAAGGAAACAGCTTAATCAAGAATCAGCACCACAAAGTATAGCTCTGATTGCAGGCAATAACATTCAAGAACAGGGCATTAGTCACATCCCACAACTAAACATATCAATGCGGTGAAGTAATATTTTGAATGATTCTTTCAAATACTATGGGTTATACTTCAGCTCCACATGAAAGAATCACAGGGCCCACAAACTTAAAGCAACATTTTAACGAAATCCATAAACATTTTTGGGGAAGAACGATACAGACCGGCAGACGTTACTTCGATATTATGCGTTCACTTTATGTACTTAACACAGGCCTAACGAATGTAAAGCTGTCCCCTTACTTAATAAAACACCATTCCATGAACAGATATAGGGGAGATGAGGTATAGCTCCACGTATTCTAGATGGAGGTGTGAAGTCAAATTCACGGCGCGACCGCTTTGTTCCGAGGGAATAAGCTCGCGGTATTCATTAAATTGGGGGCAGGGGGTGGGGGAGGGTCGGTTGACAAAGCAGACAGTCCACACTTTGAAGAGAAAAACATCTGGCTCCTACCGAGGGTTCCCAGCGCATAACGAAACACTACCGAATACGCTTTCCCGCTTACCATACGGCAAACGGAAGCGTTTCGAAACGTGGGCACTACGACACAATTATCTATAATTTCGAATTCATTTACATTGTTAAAAATTAACAAACCTTAATTCAATATATAAATTCTGATAACCAAAGAACAACGTTCACTTTTTAACCTCAAGCAATTACATACCTCAGCCAGTAACACCGTTAGACTTGTTACGCTAACCACACACTTAACCACCTTCACATACTCATTCACTCGGTGAAATAGTAAATGCTAGATGCACTTTCATCACATTTGAAAAGACATTCACCAGCAAGTATCTACGCACAGATCGTACAAGTCATGGATCAGAGTACGGAGTAACACAACGAAAAACGTGAGCTCCTCCCCTCCTTCCGCGCCATGGACGACGGATCATTACCATGGGTTTATGTATGGTGAATGGTTGTACCGATGGATACAGTGGTAAAAAAAAAATTCACTATCGATTCCGCCATAGTGCAATCGATCAGCGTGCTTCCCGGCACAGTTGTACATTGTCATGGATTATATACAACCGTTGTTTGTTTTTAATTCGGGACCACATTGTCGTTACTAGGAAGTTCATATAACTGCTGCATACGATTTCAGATGGTCATAACACACTCTCTTGTGTATCAGTACTGTACAATGAAACGTATAAGCGGAGCATTGGCGGCTAGCTTACAAGCGCTGCAACCCTCACAAAAATTTTAAGAAACATTAAGCCAAATATCCGAATAAAAGTTTTAGCTCGGTACGTACATTCTTCAAAATTGTGTTACTGAAATCATTTTAAATTCGAATCCCCGCGGCGGACACTAAACCATGGGGACAGAAAGGCGAGTGGGCTGTGCCCTACCCAGACGTTGCACGCTGGGTTCAGCACAGCCAGGGCGAGTTGTGGAAAACACAAGCTAGACCGCTTACCGGGCTGCAGGAAATGCAGCCGCGTTCGAATGAGGACATCGCATATTTGTTTTCATTTTCTAACACTTCCAACACTGCCACTTTGACAGCTGTTTTCACAAGCATATTTGCAAATGTTTTAACAGTTGCAATAAGAACAGTCTCAAATATTTACAGGTCACTCGATTTTCTGCAATTAAATCTCACCGAAGATACCAAAATTAAGCACAGCTTAAAATAAATGTGGAAAATTAACACCTAATTAATCTTACAACAATGCTGGCCCCAGCCCTGTTGTAATAAATTGCCAAGAACCACCACTGAAATGCAGACTCGTGGTTAGAAGTTCATTTTCACATTGAATCAGCAAGCACAACAAAATTTCTTGTCTTATAAATTTCCACCAATGTTATATTGGAAAAATACACTGAATATATTATTTCTGAACTAAAGTTTGCACAATTGGTGGAAAAATGTTTGCAAATTTTAATATTTTTCTACTTCCTTGAAAATACTTCGCCATCAGCTCTACAACCCATCATCAGTCTTGGCTGCCAATACAAGTTCTCCAGTTTACCAAAATTTCTCCATACCACATTGCCATTGGGTTTCCTTGTCTCCAGTAACTTCATCCAGCCCATTTTGTTTTGCACTTCCTTCTGTCTTCTTCTTCTCCCCCCCCCCCCCCCCCCCCC
>Ga0268261_10001784_pt1 | contig 15102 bp, 19 predicted proteins | sample TergutNc150P1_FD_190353 | JGI IMG/M metagenome (GOLD analysis project Ga0268261, IMG submission 190353) | Nasutitermes corniger P1 segment gut microbial community from laboratory colony in Florida, USA - Nc150 P1 (SPAdes) (version 2) | ecosystem: Host-associated > Arthropoda: Insects >... | reverse complement strand
GTGTGTGTGTGTGTGTGTGTGTGTATATACATAAGGAACAAAATAACAAATTTCAATTTACCTTTTCCCTGGCCCTTGATTTTTTTTGCGGAGTTTCATATATTTGAATCATAGTGGAGGAAAATTTTTATTGTGTGCAAACTATAATATTTAAGAAAGAAATGTCTGTTTTATGTTCGGTAGTTTAGGTATTTTAATAAGTCTGAACTGACTGCAGAGATGAAAGGAAGTTTGTGTGAAGTGTTAGTGCCGTAACAAAGAACGCCTATGTCATAAGCATTTCTGCAGACACTCCTTTGTCTTTTCACATAAAATTCTCCAGTCTTAAATTTGTGAGCTGGAAGTTAATTCAATTAATATCTCCAAATATATTTCATATTTTCAGAACCCATTTAGAATTTGTGCAAAGTAATAACAAGAAGAACAAAAATAACAAATACTACTACTACAACTACTGCTACTATAATAGTAGTAAATTTTGTTACATTACTATTGCTATATGTTTTCAGGCCAGGAGAGACATCAGAGAATAGACTGCTGTGGCTATGAACAAAGGCTATCATGATGTTGGACTGAGGAAGCAGCGCCTTGAATATCACAACAGCTGTTATTGTTGGTATTTCACATTGCTGGTATGGTTTTGGGTACGGCATTGTGCTGCTGTTGGCAGTGCTTACTGACGGTAGTTGGAAACTTCCTGCCACAAATTTAACACCATTAGATGTCACCACTGTGGCATGATGCTGTAGACAGACCCAGGACATTCTTCACCCTGCAGAATGCCCGCCAGCAGCAATGCATACGTCACAGTGACAGTGGACAGCAAGTGTCTCAATTCGCTGACATTGTACAGGCAGTTCTAACAATCCGTTTAATGATGACTCGTTGCTTAACGTAATCTGTCATTCTGATTTGGCTGGTGGTCAAATATAAGCGTCAAGTGTGTCAATTGTTACTGTCTTTCACTTTATATAAAACAAAATTCTTGCCAGTGCGTGTAGCACGTCGCAGGTTTTATGAATTAATGTGGTTTCTTTACTTTACTTGTTAAATTTCATTTTATTACGTAAGTTGAAATCGTAGATACAAATTATATAAATATTTATATACGTGAATTTTACACTTATTTAGAAATTCTATTGAGACTTTGAATGGATAATTATTTTACACTCTCTCATAGGAAGGAACTGACTGCACAGTGCACAGAGTTGACACCATATAATATCTTTCTTACGGTGTACTGAATTACAGTACATCTCGATTGGTCTTTTATCATCGCAAAGCCATCAGCCAGCCGGACCGTGTGTTTTACCGCCATTCTCAGGACAATTATACTATACATTTTAAGCTAAAATTGCACGTCGAGAAGTTTAAGCAAACAACCTCTGACTTCTTTAATGATAAGACGTAACCGCCTTTAGCCAAATCATGTCAACACCCGCTTTTCCCACACCCCACGTGCTGGCCTAATTTGTCTCCAAGACATACTCATACTACAAAACAAGAGAGACTGACGCTCAGTATGACAAAAGGTTAGCTTCACCTGCCGGCTGGAAATTATTGAAGACATAGTCTAATGGTAACAAGGCTAACGGGTATTTTGGGCAGCCTATTGGCACCCTGAGCATCAGCAGGTTGTGATTGCTCATCGAGGTACCAAGCTTACAATTTTAGGAGCATATTTCACAGACGTATTAGGTGTGATATTTAAACACCATGTTCCACAAATGTGTTCTGCTAACACCTTTGCATATCAGGTTGTGGAACAGTTGCGAGAAGTTAATCAAGAAAAGGAACCAGTTTTCAGTTGTTATTTACCGGCCATAATGTAGGGGGTTTGCTGTCGTAAACGACGTCCTTACTACTAAATAACTTAAGTTCGAAAGAAATAGTTTTCCTGAAGTTGACAATGTGCCTCCGAGTTGTCCTCCACACAGAATTTTTTTACAGCCCATGTTTCAAAGATATGTTATTGTAAATGACTGACAAACTTGATATGCCGTTGGATAGGCGTTCCATTGTCATACAGCAATTAGATATCACCAGTTATCTGTCTGCTCCAAACCGCATCAATTCTTTAACAAATATGTAAGGACTGTCTATAATATCTTTAATGATTTGTCTGATATTGTCTGACAACAAAAGCTTACTGTATTTTATAATTTAGTAAGGCATAATATGGATACAATTGCGGAAGAGTTTGACCATGAAGAAGGGCAAATACCTAAAGTAGAAAGGGGTAATCTAAAAATTAAAATGGTAATTGATTGGTCAGTCAGTGCTGGCTTGCTGGTTAATAAATACTACAAATATTTCTGTAATTATGGCAAGCATTTAAACATTGATGACAAATAGACTGAAGTTGAAAATCCTCTACTCGAAAGTTACTAACAATTTGTTATCAAACTAAAGAAAATGACGAGGGAGTGACTAGTGTAAGCATATTTAGAGAGGAAAAGTGCCAGTTTTTATAGGATTCTCGTCTGCCATATCACCTGAATTGTTTAAGCCTAAAGAAATTTTTTCTGAAATGAGAAATGACAAGAACCAAGAATAAGAAGAAAAAAGTTTCAAGGCTTCGAGATTGAAAATAAAACAATTCGTTGTACAAATGTTGCTGGATTATAGGCCCTTATTCCCTGTGTGATACGGTTGCTTTAGCCTCTACCGGGGATAAAAGAGAATAGAGAATGTGCTTTGTCACTACACGATATTAGTAACAAAGTTTATCACATTGGAACCAAACATTGCCGTGAAAAGTTTCAAGAAGTCTACTTAATTTTACCCCCATTGTTTTGAGTTTAAGAGATTTTTAAAACAGGGACTAACAAAAAGTACTTCAGTTACGGATAGTTGATGGGGATACATGGACAGGGTTAACCAATGTTTATCAAGTGCTGGAGAAGACACCCTCCATGACAGATTGTCTCAGCGAATGTCATTATACTGTACTGACCTTACAGCACTTGCTAATTGATAATAATCATGAGAATATGCATAAATTACTGCAGTTGACAACAGCAAAGCAGCTGTTTATGATGTCGTGCGAAAACAACGAACTGCTCAATGTTGAAACTAAACAAATATTCGAATGTTTATTTAATTTTCTATAGAAGAATCATTCTGTGAAGATTATTTTGAACACTCAGTCAGAGAATGTCACACTTACTTTACTGCAGGATGTAGCTAAAGAAGCACTCATTAATGGAATTATTACAAGATATGGACAGTTAACTTAGAGTGAATTATTCACAGAAAAATTACTTAAAATCGCAGTCAATTTAGAAGGCAGTGGCATTTCCTTAAATTAGTTCGTATCATCTGACTCAACAGTATAATGTTTATTGCCAATTGCTTACTTATCGGGATGAAAAGTCCTACCATTGGCGATATACCTGTATCGATTTCTAATAATAATTACTACGATGATAATTACTATATCCATTAAAAATTACTCACCAAGCAGACATTAACATGACATATTAAATGATAAAAAAGCAAAATAATTATCTGGTTTACTGGTTTGTACCGAGCAACAATGGGAAAATTATGTCAACAGGATCAAAAAAGAAATATACATTGGCTACAGAAAGACAAATTAGGAAATGTGTTTGGCAGCAATCGCGAGGACTTTTATAAACACTGCGTAAATATATTGACACCGACAGTTCACACACATAAACAGCTGATGATTTAGACAAACTGTTGAAGCATCACAGAACCAGAGAGTGATGCTGATTTCTGATACAGCAGGGATGGGTAAATCCAAATTAATGACAAAACTGTCTAAGAAAATCAAACAGAAATCCCCAGCCAAATGGGTGGTGAGAATTGACTTAAATGTTCACACAGATACACTTAATGCATTTCAAGAGAACGGATGAATGACGAGAAAGCGATTGAATTTGTATTGCTGAAGCTTAAATCTCTTTAGAGTTGAACTGATTTCAACAGTGTTGTGACATAAAGCAAAAAGTACGAATAGTAATAATTCTGGACGGTTATGATAAATTCAGTCCTTCCTACAAAGAGACTCTCATTGATTTACTGCAAGCAATAAGGCAGACGGCGGTAGAACAGCTTTGGGTCACAACCAGACCACATCTGAAATAGGAACTGGAAGGAAAGCTACTGCAACACTCCTACATAATACAACAATTTCTGAAGAAAATCTAATTTAATACTTAAAAAAATTGTGGGGTATAAGGGATGGGTTTACTGTGGAAGGCAATAAATTAAACCAGAAAGATAAAATAAGCAAGAAATTTATGCTACAAAATTAGTTAAATAACTATCTCAGTCAGGTAGTGACAAAGAAAAATACTTTCACCGTTATCTAAGTACATTTTCGGATGTTGGCGGAGGCTTTTGATGAAGTAGTTAAAACATTTTATCAGTCAGCTGATCCTGCGCCTGTGTTTGATTTTGAGGCAGATTTGTTTGGGCCACACAGGAGATTTCTTGACAGAAAATATGATATTTATAAAAGGGAAAGTTATCATTATTATGGAAAAATAACAGAAATATCTACGTCACTCGCTTTTCTATCCCTAACAATGGAGCTAAAATAATATTTGAAGCGCATAATTAAATGATGGATGCGTTACTGCGCAGTTTAATTGAGTGTTCGTGAGTATAAAATATATCCAAAAAAATATATACCGACAGTGGGACTCTAACCAGTGCACTTTGTTTTCGAAGAGTACAGCCATCACGGGTTAACTTGTTCGGCTACCTCCTGTTGCGACCTACAACCACCCTTTCTCAACATCCATCCGTGGAGGCAGAGCTAGCAAGCCACACGCCTCGGAAAATTAATGACCTTTAATGCATGTATTAACTCAAATTAAATGAATGTATTGGTGTCTTTGGTTAATATATACGCGGCGTGATTGATTGTAGTGAATGGAAGAAACAGAAACGCCACGAATGCACTAACATGGGAAAGTAAAAGACTGGAATTAAGATGGCAACTGTATGTCACGTCAGTTTCAGGCCTCTTGATTTTTGTTGCACAGAGGGTACATGTGGCAGTTGGCTATATTCAATGTGGGGGTCTGCCAACTGCAGTCTGTTGGTGTGGTGTGCAGGAGACTGCATAATAGAGAGCTTCATGATCTGTACTGTTGCACATTATTATGCATCTGGTTTAATGAAGGAAAGTGAGATGGAGATGGGCATTTGGGAAATGTGGGGGTGAGGAGAGAGGGAAAGAAAATTTTGGTGGTGATACAGTAGGGAAACAGGCAACTTGGAATACACAGGCGTAGATGGGACGATGATATTGAAGTTGTTCTTCAAGACAGAATGAAGTGGGTACATTGAATGGATTGGTCTGTCTGAGCATAGAGACAAATGGTGGGCTGTTGTGAGCACGGTAATGAACATCTGGGTTTTATAATGTGTGGCGAATTTTACTAGCTGATGTACTGTCAGCTTCTTAAGGACTCTGCTACACGCATTCAGTAAATTCCTTACTGCAGTAACAAGCAATTTATGTACACACGACCAAATGTGTTACTCTATTATATACAGCAACCATTCAATCAGTAGCGCCAACACAACACAGTGTCCACTGTACATTCCACTGTACACTGTCTGTCGGTACAGCGAAAGGCTGCTGCATTGTACATTTTGTTCAGTGTTCTGTCAGATCCATCAGAAGCAGTAACACTGTGGCACAAAACAGTGATGCTGTGTAAGTGAACTGGCGAAATTTGAGGTTCTTATGAGGAATACCGTCTTGTAGGATGTGACGTCACATCTGTGTGACACTGTGCTGCTGGTGGCTGCCTTTGTACAATTGTTCCTGAATATCCATACGAAATTACAAGTACATTTGCTATAAACAGTGTAATTATGGTTGCAATCAGCTACTTATTAAGTGCAATTTACTGGAACAGTAATGAATCTTCTGGCTGTACCTCTGTTTGCAATAGGACACTCCTTAAAATTCATAATTTTGACTGGAGCCACGCCTCAACAAAAGACGCAAATGTGGTTGCAATCAGTAAGTTACTAAGAGCAACTACATAATGAAATGTAAATTTAATTTGGAGGGTTCTGCTAAAAATTCATATCTGTCACTTTACATCCATTCGCTATAAATGTTAATTTTATTTCTGTCGGTCAGTGATTAAGGTCAAATTTCTGGAAAACTAATGCAACTTCTTTGTGTATCTTGGTTTCTACTGGAGGGATATTTGTGGGAATTCACTTTTCTCACTTCAAACATTTCCGCTGTGATTTGTCAGTAATTATTAGCACTTTACTTCAAATCAATGTACATTCTTGTACGATGTTCGGCTTCCAGGAAATTGACTTTCCTGAAAATCCTCACCTGTCACCCCACACACATTATCTACATGCGGCATATACTGGTTATGTTCGGACAATAATAAAGTGCACTTTACTTACATAACACTGTATCATCTGGCTGTATCTCGGCAATCCAGTGTAGAAAAGTTTCTGAAAATTCGTGCCTTGGAACCAACGAAAAATGAGAATACAGAAAGTAGAGTACGCTGAGATTGTGGTGTGATTATATTGATGTTACACAATTTGAGAATTACATGTTTAATTACGTTTTTTACTGCCTGTTTCAAAATTCCTCACACTTCAGTTCAATAGAAATAATGATGCGATGGCGCATTGTGTGTGCTGCCGGTGGAACAGTTGGGAGCAAGTTTGGGGGAGTGAGTGTGCAGCAGTTGGCATTATCGTAGGTGTGTGTGTGTGTGTGTGTGTGTGTGTGATGGTGGACGTGTGTCGTCATCATGTGGTTATTAGTAAACAAAATTAAATTCTCTTTTAAGGACTATTAATTTGTTTCATGAAGGCGTATCGGAATATTTGTAATTTACGACTGTAATTATAACATTAACAATTCTGACTACAGGTCAGCTCTATTTATCATCTTTATCACAGTCCAGATATAAACTGGTTTCTTCTTGTTGTATTTTAAACACATCATCTCAGTCAACATGTCAGCCTTGCCACACTGTCAACTGGAAGGAAAACAAGAATGAAGTGATACAGACATTATATAATTGTCAAAAATCCCACACATGTTAACATGTACGTACTGATGGGCGAACTGTGATAAAACGTTGGAAGAACCCAGGAGATTATCCTATAGAGTTAGCCAAATGATAACATTGCACATATTGCAGTACAGTTACAACATAATGACAGGTTCAGCAAAGGAATATTGTTTTATCTTATATATAAAGATGAATGTTTGTATGTTTGTTTGTTCGTAAGTTTGTACCTTATACAAATCCATATTTCTGAACCGATGGGAACCAAACTTTGCACACGTCTCCCCCGTGGTCTGGAAGAGGCCGTACGGTATGTATGGGCACACAATATTTCACCTTTCCCACCTTTTCGGCCTATTTCGTCGGATGCGCGTGCCCGCTCCTGTGCAGTACATGGCTGCCGGCGCCACACTACCCCGCTGCTGCGTTATATCCGTGATGCCGCGTGTGTTGGTGTGACGTCACGCACCGTGTGTTGTGCAATGCAAACGCGGAGAAGTGCTCGGAATGCGTGTGTGTGAAAATGGAAACCTGATGAGATGGGAAGTAAGTGACTACTGATTTGCACTTGCGTCACTAATGAATTGCACTTCCAATTACATTGCATTTCTACAAATTATAACGTCAAACCCATCAAATTTCGTCCCTCCTTCTTCCGTTCCCTATCTACGGACAACACATTCCTTTACCTTCTCTACCTTCCCCGTCGTTCCAGCGACGTGTTTCGCTAACAGGATGACAACACAGTGCTGGCAACCCTCAGATTCACGTGTGTGTCTGTGTCGGCAGCCCCTGTGTTTATATACCTTTTTCGGCCTTCTCAACCTGTTTCGTCCTTTCTGGGAAATGTTTTCTGAACGGCAAGACAACACTGTGATCCATGTTTCTCACATGGGCAAAAATATGTTGCGTGCTCAAAAGTCGGAAACCCTACAAACATTTACATTCCGGCTCCTGTTGGGATAACAAAACCCTTCTGCGATATTTCAAGCCGACGGTAACATTCCAATTCCGTCACATGTCTTTCCTTTCCTATTCATTGTCCAAGAAGACATTGCACTCATTCACGATGCTACCTTCTTCTTACACGTGTGTGCTTTCGCGTCAGTTGTCGGCCCTTTCCTACGTAACATGGCGCATATTCCACTCCGATACATTTCCACAATTCCTTCCGTCCCCCTTTCCTGTTATACAATACACAACATTTCTATCCGGTTTCGCCGTTCCCCATCCCGGGCAACGCCGGGTAACCCTGCTAGTTAATTATATAAATAGTAGTAGAGTGGACGTGGGCATGGTAGCTTAGTTGGTATAGCGACTGGCTACAGTCTAGACGGTCCGGGGTTCGAATCGCGGTCGGTCCGCACCTGTCCAGACCGGCCCTGGGACCAACCCAGTCGCCTGTACGATGAGTACCGGGTCTTTTCCGGGGGTAAAGAGCGACTTTACACATAAAACGTGGTTTACTTATTTTATGCACATTATGTACAATTCTGTAGTAGTAGTTGCAGTAGTAAGAAATTAGTGTTATGTGGTTATTTGCCTCAAGCAATGTTGTATTGGTTGCTGTGCATGAACATGGATTGTGAAAACAAAAGTGGGAGAAAATGTGGGATGTGCATCAGATCAAACTGTTTTCTGTTGGAAAGTTGGTACTCTAGAGATATGATCCCTGGGAGTGCAAGGAATGTACTCATGTACACAGATCCTCAATGGTTTGTGCCTGTAATGGGGGAAAATTTTGTTGAAAGTTTTTTCTGTTATAAAAGCATGGCAGATGGTTGTGGTTACTGGGAAGTGTGGAGAGGTTTTTATTTCTTTCAGAAGTGTGTTTCCATACATACATTGGAAATGATAGCAAGGACTGAGCTAATGGGTATCACCTGTGTACATATATATCCCATTTGATATACTAGGTGCCATTTACTGGCTTACACATACATCCATTGACTCTGTACAAAATTAGTCCACAATTTGTAAATAACAGACAGTGGGAAGTGTTACAGTAACTACAAATGCTGTTACTGATATCACACGGAAAACATTTGTACAAATGCATGTTGTAACTGAACTGGTGTTATGTGAATATAAGAATGTGTTACAGAGGGAAGAGGGGGACTTCATCATCTCTGACAAACTGACAGTTGGTCACCAAGCCACACCTGACACTCAGCTCCCTACAGATGTAGTCAGTTTACATGTCTCACATCACACTGCCATAAAGGGAACTGTGCCACCAGCCAAGTGACATTCCACGGTCAGTTTGTGTGGTTTTATTTATTGCTGTAGCTGTTCTTAAAATACTACATAAATGTATGTTGCATTTGTTTACAACATGCATATTTGTACATAATTTGTCACAGTAAATACATAAGAGGTGTATATTTTAATGAATACAAAACACTTTAATTATTTCTTATTGTACCCATTTATTGCACTACCCATTAGCTGATAATAAAGTATGTTCCTGTTTGTATGTGTTACTTTGAGGCAACTTTATCTGCAGAATGCACTTACAGGCATGCATCACATTTCACAAAATAAATTTATCCAATTATTTTCTAATTACTGTCAGCTCACATCTATACACTTATCCCACTGCATGTCACTTGTTGGTGTATGAGCTTTTTGTTTATTTCAGATGCACATACTAACACCTGTTTTGCAATTTGCAATATAATATTGGTTATACAATCTTCCTCTCCCAAACTGATTGTTGTGCCCTGTACCTCCTCTTGGCTGTCGTTGGCTCCCAAATCTTCTCAAGTGCACAGAATGTCACCACATCACTACACAGTCTGAACAGAAACAGCAGCATCACAGCATGCCTCTTGTTCTAATGTTTTTATTGGAAAGTGAGCTGTGGTCAGTGTTAATCATTTGGTTTGACTGAATCTTAAGGGATATTTGTGTATCATATTGACAGTGAGGTTGCTTCCTAAGGTTTAAACGTATCTCATACAACTTAAATATATTAATTATTGGTAATACATCGTTTAATGGCTAAGAATATTATTCATCTACTATTACTGATCTTTATTATTATTGCTAATTCCAATTCAAGTTTAGCAGTCCATGACCGCCGCCGCCTCCGTTGCCAGAACAGCCTCCGCCTCCGCCGCCACCACCGGAGCCGCCGTCTCCACCGTCTCCGGCAATGAAGATATTAGTGTCGCCACCTGTACCCTTACGGCCATCGTCCCTGCCATATCTAATTCCGATCTTGATTTTAGCTCTGTCTTTGCAGTGGCCTCTACTGTCTGTACAGGAAGTATTCTCCTCAATATCTAGTTTGAGTTAACGTTGTAATAAAACGTAAAGTGTGTGATATATTGAATGGTTGTTAAGAAAGTTAATCAATCCTCTTTTCATGGACCAGTGAAAGTTTCAATATATCACATTAACCAAACTAATTCTGGGGTTAATATGAAAAGATTTCTGATCCATAGCACTTACTTATTTACTCGATGGAACAGATTCCTTCTTTAGAAGCTAATTGCTCCACAGCTAGTCAAGAAATTCCCCGCATTTTATGGAACCCGAAGGTTCATCACCGCACTCACAAGCGCACGACACCCGTCCCTATCCTGAGCTAGCTCCATCCAGTCCACACATCCACATTCCACTTCCCAAAGATCCATCCTAATATCATTCTCCCATCTACGCCTGGGTCTCCCCTGTGGTCTCCTCCCTCAGATTTTCCCACCAAAACTCTGTACACAACTCTCTCCTCCTCCATACGCGCTACATGCCCCGCCCATCTCATTCTTCTTGATTTTATCACCCGCATAATATTCGGTGAGGAGTACAGATTATTCAGCTACTCATTATGTATTTTTCTCCATTCCCCTGTTACCTCGTCCCTTTTAGGCCCAAATATTGTCCTCAACACCCTATTCTCAAACAACCTCAGCCTACGTTTTTCCCTTAATGTCAGCGACCAAGTTTTACACCCATACAAAACAACAGGCAAAATTATAGTTCTACATAACTTAATCTTTAAATTTTTGGATAGCAAACTGGAAAACAAAAGATTCTGCACCAAATGATGGTAAGCATTCCCTGACTTCAATCTGCTCTTAATTTTTCCTGAATCGAATTTTGATTTGTTAAAGTTGTTCCCAAATATTTAAACTCGTCCACCCTTTCGAAGGAGCTATTATCACTCTTCATGCTGTGAGTTCGCCCTGCATTCTGATCTCGATACATGACCATGTACTTAGATTTATCAGCATTTACTTATAGTCCAGTCTCCTTATCAGCCACTATTACTAAAGCTTCTGCGTTTTCTTTTACCGCATGTATGCTTCCTCCCAAAATATTAACATCATCGGCATAAGCCAGACGCTGATGTTTACCATTTAGTTTCAAACCATCCTAGTTTACCTGAACCCTCATAATGGCACACTCTAAAGCAAATTTGAAAAGCAATGGCAATAGAGCATCTCCTTTTTTCAAACCATTCCTAATAGGAAATCTGTCAGACAAATTCTTGCCTACCCGAACCCAGTTTCCTGGGGACACCAAACTCAGTAAGAATATTATATAAGATCTCCCTTCTAACAGAATCATAAGCTTTCTTGAAGTCTACAAAGAAATGATGCACTGCCTCATTGTTTTCCCATTTTTTCTCAAATATTTGAAGAATGCAGAATAAATGATCAGTAGTTGACCTGTTGGGTCGAAATCCACCTTGATGATCCCCAGTAGTTTCCTATGCATATGGAATTAACCTTGAAATCAGGATGTTGGATAATATTTAGTACGTAGTTGGCAAAAGTGATATGCCCCTATAATTATTACAGTCTGTTTTATCCCCCCTTCTTATATATAGATACTATGATCGACTCCTTCCACTCTTCAGGCAATTCCTCCTTATCCCAAATAGAAAAGATAAGTTTATGAATCTCACCGCAAATTATGCTACCCCCTGTTTTAATAAGTTCTGATGGTATTTGATCAATACCTGTTGATTTGTGGCTTTTTAGCTTTTCAATAACCAACTCAAACTCAAAGGCACTTGGCTCAGGTATTAGTGGTTCTGTTGTGTGTATTTCTGTCTGCATACCATAATTAACCCCATGTTGTACATTCAATAGCTGAGAGAAATTGTTCCTCCACCTAGCCAGAATACTGTGGCAGTCTGCAACCAAATTACCTTTCTCATCCTTTACTATATTAGTTCTAAGCTGGTACCTCTTCGTAAAGTCATTGATGCCCCTATACATGTCCCTAACATTTTTTATCTTACTGTTAGTTTCAAGTTCCTCAATTTTAGCTTTCAAATATGCCTTCTTTTTGTTCCTGAAATGTTTGCTAGCGTCACGTCTTACATTGTTCAGATTCTCTATATTGCTTTGGCTTGGATCCTGCATCCACTGAATGTTAGCCTGCTTCCTTTGATCTAAAAGACCTAAACATTCATAATCAAACCATGTTTTATGGTGCTTCAATTCGTGCAGACCTAGACTCTCTTTAGCTGAGGTTAGATATTCTTTTTAATGTTCTCCCAAGCCCTATTTATGTCATCGTTATCGTTCAGGTTCTCCAAAGCTGCAAATCTCTTTTTAATCTCAATCTCATACTCTTTTCTAACCTCTCGCTCATTTAGCTTCCTCAGATTAAATCTTTCCCCATCAAACGTCCTAGCGGCTTGTTTTCTTACTGCTAATTTTCCCCTAATTTTGCAACCACCAGATAGTGATTTGTATCACATCGTTAACACTAAACAACACAATTTTGGCACATGAAAGGTTTATTGTGTTTCTAACGTAACTTTCCACTCTAAACTCAAATATGCAAACAAAATTTTTAATCACCCACAGTTTATGCATAATTGAATTTTTTAGTGTTGCTCTTTCGGAATTTTAGGTATTCTTTTCAGTGACATTATTATACGTGAACCAATATTTTAAATGGTTTTGAACAGAGGGTGGTCACAAACAATTTACCATTAACAAAGCACTAGCTGTATGTGCTCAGAAATAGGAAGTGAATCAGACAAACGTTAAGACATTGCGCTGGACATTCTGCTGAGTCATACAGAGTGACGCTTCATATAAACACCAGTATTGCACAGACATTCACTGTGTATGCACCCAGTGAAACTTCATTTTTTTTTGTGTATTGTGTAAGTGTTTTGTGTTAGTGAGTAAATATGCCAAGGAAATGTATAAACCATTCAGATAACTTTTGTTATGTATGTGGGGATTTGACATTTAAAGATCAACGACGAAATTTGACTCCAGTAGTTAAAAAATGTTATGAATTATACTTTGGCTGTAAAGTGGGGGATCAAGATAAGAAATAGACCCCTCATATCTGCTATTCGACCTGTGTGAAACGTCTGACAGTTTGGGCTAATGGTTCTCGGCACATGAACTTTGCTATACCCATGGTGTGGCGTGAACCACAAGATCATTCAGCGGACAGTTGTTTTTGTATTAAGTAGCTAAAAGGAGTAAGTTGTAAATCCAAATACACAGTAAAATACGCAAATTTGCCAACTGCTATAAGGCTAGTAACTCACAGTGAGGACTTACTTTTACCACATCCTCCAACACATCTAACTATTGAAGATGAATCGGAACATGAGGCAGCTATCGAAGTTCCAAATGTGGAGCGAGATGATCCTTCTTTTGAAACATGTACATTTTCCTGCGAACCTCATCTGTTAACTCAAGACGAATTAAACGACCTTGTTCGGGATTTGAAATTGTCCAAAACACAGGCCGAACATTTGGTTTCAAGACTGAAATGATGGAACCTCCTCCAGCGAGACACTAAAGTGTGCTTCTTTCGTAACCGCCAAGATTTCTATTTTGAAGAAAATTATTTAGTGTATTGTAACAATACTTGTGCTGTGATAGATGTGCTTGATCATGAATATAAAACAACAGAGTGGAGACTGTTTATTGACTCTTCGAAAACTAGTTTGAAGGCCGTGCTTTTGCACAATGGGGAAAAAATATCCTTCTGTGCCATGAGCTTATGCAACTAACACGAAGGAAACATATGAAAATTTGAAAATTCTGTTAGAAAAAATTCAGCGACAATTAATGTTGTACCATATGTTGCGGTTTAAAAGTGACTGCGTTGTTAATGTTTTTGCAGCTCTGCTACACTAAATTTTGTTATTTCTTGTGCGAATGGGACAGCAGGGACAAGAAAAATCATTACATCAAGAAGGAATGGCCAAAGTGTGAATCACAGAAAAATGTTACACATCCCTCACTAGTGAACTCCGACATGATTATTCTACCTTCACTTCATAAATAATTAGGACGTTTCAAAAATTTTGTTAAGGCACTGGGTAGAAATTGTGCTGGGTTTTATTATTTGAAAGAAACATTTTCTCGTGTAAGTGATTCTAAAACCAAAAAAGGAGTTTTTGTGGGTCCCCAAATAAGAGCTTCCATTCGAGTAGAAAAATTCGAAGATTTGCTAAGCCAAATAGAAAAATCAGAGTGGAAGTCGTTTAAAAGTGTCGTGAAAATTTTTTTTAGGAAATCGTAAAGCCCCAAACTAACGTGAAATTGTGGGTGAACTGTTACAGTCATACCAAGATATGGGGTGTAATATGTCCCTCAAGATACATTTCTTGGATGCCCCCTTAAACTTTTTCCCTGACAATTTTGTTGCCGTCAGTTACGAAACGCGGAGCGTCTCCACCAAGATATTTCTGCCTTGGAAAAGAGGTACCTGGGACAGAGGTGGGTAAGAATGCTCTCTGATTCTTGTTGGAAGCTGAAGAGGAATGTTCCAGATGCCAAGCACAGAAGGAAATCAACAACTATCACATTTTAAGTAAGGTGAATAATATGTATGTATGTATGTATGTATGTATGTATGTATGTATGTATGTATGTATGTATGTATGTATGTATGTATGTATGTATCGGCTTCGGTGGTCTAGAGGTAGCGTGCTGGCCTTTGGTACCCAAGTTCGCGGGTTCAAACCCGGCCGAAGCCGTCGGATTTTTAAGGGCGAAAATATACTCAGCACGCCTTCCTTAGGAGGGGAAGTAAAGCCGTCTGTCCCATGTCGCAGATTTGCTGCATG
>Ga0268261_10001783_pt1 | contig 15114 bp, 14 predicted proteins | sample TergutNc150P1_FD_190353 | JGI IMG/M metagenome (GOLD analysis project Ga0268261, IMG submission 190353) | Nasutitermes corniger P1 segment gut microbial community from laboratory colony in Florida, USA - Nc150 P1 (SPAdes) (version 2) | ecosystem: Host-associated > Arthropoda: Insects >... | reverse complement strand
CGACGAGCTGATCACTCGTCCAGAGGAGTCCTACCGACCGTGGTGCGTCGTTGTGTGTGATCTAGAAACATCAAGAGTGGGTGCTCTATATATATATATATATATATATATATATATATATATATATATATATATATATATATATATATATACACACACACACACATATATAACATTAGTAGCCTAAAGGTTAATCCAATTTTATACTGTGTTTCTTTAAAAATTTATAACACATTCGCTAACTATTTTTGTGAACTGAAATTTTCAGGAAATACTCACCAAAGAACCTAGCAGTCCTTGAGGGTGCTATACCTCTGGAAATATTTCCACTTGCGGAGTGGCACTAAGGAGAACTTGCAGATGTACCGAGATTCATAGTGTTAAAAAAGCAGATCTGCGTCAACTGTCCGCAATGTGTTAATTACTTGATCCATGGAGCAGAGTCCTTCTTGAAAAGCTAACCGGTTCACAGCTAGTCAAGAAATTACTTGCATTTATGTTAACTAAAGATTCATTACCGCATTCACAAGTACACGCCAACTTTCTTCATCCTGAGCCAGCTCAATGCAGTCCATACACCCACATATTACTTCCAGATGATCCATCTTAATATTATCCTCCCATCTACGCCTGGATCTTTCAAGTGGTCTCCTTCAGGTTTCCCAACCAAAACACTCTCTCCTATCTCGTCCAAACCATATGCGCTTCATGCCCGGCCTATTCCATTCTCGACTTTATCACCCGAACGATAGTGTGTGAGAAGTACAGATCATTCAGCTTCTTATTATGGCCCACAGTTCCATATTCCCTATGTTTCCTTTGTCATTCAGCGTCTGTCACTTGGCAGCACTATTTTGTTTGTAGGTTTTGCAAATTCTTCCACACTCTGTGGACCGTCCTGTGCTCACGCTCTCTGGTGGCCCAGCTTGTAACCTTTATGACTTTCGTTCAGGAGACACGGTTCAAAGAATCACTCAGATTTTCGAAGTTTCTGCTGCCGCTGCATGTAATTGCTAGTACACCACAGTACAGTACAGTACAGTACAGTACAATACAGTACAGTACAGTGCAGTAGAGTACGGTACAGTAGAGTAAAGTACAGTACAGTACCGTAGAGTGCAGTAAAGTACAGTATAGGTCAGTAGAGTACAGAACAGTACAGTACAGGCCAGTACAGTACAGTACAGTACAGTACAGTACAGTAGAGTGCAGTACAGTAGAGTACAGTACAGTGCAGTAAAGTACATAACAGGACTGTACTGTACTATGCTGTACAGTACAGTACAGTGTAGCACAGTGCAGTGCAGAATAGTACAGTACAGTAGAGTACTGTACTGCATTGTACTGTAATGTAGAGTAGAGAACTGTACTGTAATGTATTGTACAGTGTAGTAAAGTGTAGCACAGTGCAGTGCAGTAGAGTACAGTAGAGCACTGTGCAGTGCAGTACAGTACAGTACAGCGCTGCACAGTGCAGAGCAGTAGAACACAGTACAGCATAGTGAAGTGCAGAACAGTACAGTACAGCACAGTACAGCACAGTGCAGTGCAGTACACTACAGTGAAGTACAGTAAAGGACAGCACAGTGCAGTGCAGAAGAGTACAGTACAGCACAGTACAGTACAGTGCAGCACAGTGCAGTGTAATACAGTACAGGACAGCACAGTGCAGTGCAGAACAATCCAGTACAGCACAGTAAAGTACAGTGCAGTACAGTATGGTACAGTACATCACAGTGCAGTGCAGTACAGTACAGTGCAATACAGTAGAGTACAGCATTTTACTGTACTGTAAAGTGAAGTACTGTACCGTAAGGTATTGTACAGTATAGTACAGTGCAGCACAGTGCAATGCAGTAAGTACAGTACAGCACAGTGCAGTGCAGAAGAGTACAGTACAGCACAATACAACACAGTGCAGTGCAGAACAGTACAGTACAGCACAGTACAGCACAGTGCAGTGCAGTAATGCACAGCGAAGTACAGTACAGAACAGTACAGTACAGCACAGCACAGTGCAGTACAGTAAAGTACCTCAAAGTACAGTACGGTACAGTAGAGTACAGTAAAATACAGCACAGTAAAATACAGTGCAATGCAGTACAGTACAGTACAGAAGAGTAAAGTAAAGTAGAGTACAGTACAGTACAGTACAGTAAAGTACAATGCAGTACATTACAGTACAAAACTGTAATGTACTGTACTGTACAGTACGGTGAAGCGCAGTGCAGTGCAGTACAGTACAGTACAGTAGAGTACAGTACAGCACAGTGCAGCAAAGTGAAATTCAGTAAAGTACCATACAGTAAAGTACAGTACTCTATAGTGCAGTAAAGCACAATAAAGTACAGTAAAGTGCAGTACAGCACAGTAGAGTATAGTACAGCACATTACAGCACAGTGGAGTGCAGTACATTGCAGCAAAGCACAGTGCTCCACAATGAAGCACAGTGCAGTGCAATACAGTACATTACAATGCAGCACACTGTAGTAAAGTGCAGTACAGTGCAGTACAGTACGGTAGAGTGCAGTACAATGCATCACAGTGCAGGGCAGTGAAGTACAGTACAGTACAGTACAGTACAGCACAGTACAGCACATTCTAGTAAATTACAGTGCAGTGAAGCACACTGAAGAACTGTACAGAATAGAAGAGTACACTAAAGCCCTTTAGAGGACAGTACAGAAACGTAGAGTGCAGCACATTGCAGTGCAGCACAGTACAGTGCAGAACAGCACAGTGCAGTGCAGTACAGCACAGTACAACACAGTACAGCACAGTACAACACAGTACAGCACAGTATAGCACAGTACAGTACAGCACAGTGCAGTGCAGTGCAGTACAGTACAGTACAGAAGAATACAGCCTAGTAGAGCACACTACAGCACAGTGCAGCACAGTACAGCACAGTGCAGTTTATTATAGTGAAGTAGATCACAGTGCAGTACAGTACAAAATAGTGCAGGACAGCACAGTACAATACAGTAGAGCACAGTGTAGTACAGTGCCGTGCAGCACAGTAGATTTATGTAGAGCACAGTGCAGTGCAGTACAGCACAGTACAGCACAATACAGCATAGTACAGCACAGTAAAGCACAGTGCAGAGCAGAACAATACAGCAGTGCAGTACAGAAAAATACAGAACAGTACAGCACGGTACATTTCAGTACATTTCAGCGCAATGCAGAGCAGTGCAGAACAGTACAGCACAGTACAGCACAGTAGAGCACAATACAGCACATTGCAGCACATTACAGCACAGTGCAGTGCAGTAGAGTGCAGTAGAGCAGAGAGCAACACAGTGCAGTACAGCAGAGTGCAGCACAGCGCAGTGCAGTAAAATGCAGTACAGTGAAGCACAGTGCAGCACAGTGCAGTGCAGTGAAGTAATTTATAGCACAGTACAGTACAGTAGAGTGAAGTACAGCACAGTACAGTACAGTATTGTGCAGTATAGCACAGTAGAGTGTAGCACAATGCAGAGCAGTATGGTACAGCACAGTGCAGTGCAGTACAGTACAGAACAGTACAGTACAGTACAGCACAGTACAGCACAATGCAGTGCCGTACAGTACAGTACACCACAGTAGAGAACAATACAGCAGAGTGCAGTGCAGTAAAGTAGAGTGCAACACAGCGCAGTGCAGTACAGTACTCTAGAGAACAGTGCAGTGCAGTACATTACAGTACAGCACAGTGCAGTGCAGTACAGTACAGTACAGTGCGGTGCAGTACAGTACAGTACAGCACAGTACAACACAGTACAATACCGTACAGCACGTAGCAGTGCAGTGAAGTAAAATACAGTACAGTAAAGCACAGTAGAGTGCAGTATAGTACAGTAGAGTGCAGTATAGTACATTAGAGTGCAGTGCAGCACAATACAGTAGAGTACAGGAAAGTGCAGTGTAGTACAGTACAGTACAGCACACTGCAGCACAGTGCAGTGCAGCACAATACTGCACATGTGCAGTGCATTACAATGCAGTACAGCACAATGTAGCACAGTGCAGCAGAGTGCAGTGCAGTGCAGTAAACTACACTACAGCACAGTGCAGTGCAATGCACCACAGTGTAGCACAGTAAAGCACAGTTCAGCACAATACAGTAGAGTGCAGCACAGTACAGCAGAATGCAGTGAAGTACAGTGCAGTACAGCACAGTGCAGCCCAGTGTAGTGTTGTACATTACAGTAAAGCGCAGATCAGTGCAACACAGCGCAGTGCATTGCAGTACAGTACAGTAAAGTACAGCAAAGTACAATGCAGTACAGCACAGTACAATAAAGTACAGTACAGTACAGCACAGTACAGTGCGGTTGAGTACATCACAGCAGAGCACAATACAGTGAGGAACAGAAGAGTGCAGCACAGTATAGCACAGAGCAGTGCAGTGCAGTAGAGTAAAGTGCAGCACAGTGCAGCACAGTGCAGAAGAGTACAGTACAGTACAATAAAATACAGTACAGTAGAGTGCAGAACAATACGGCACAGAGCAGTGATGTGCAGTACAGTAAAGTGCAGCAGAATGCAGCACAGTGCAGTACAGTACAGTAGAGTATAGTACAGTACAGCACATTGCAGCATAGTAAAGCACAGTACAGCACATTACAACACAGTAGAGTGCAGTGCAGTACAGTAGACTACAGTACACTACAGCACAGTACAGTAGAGTACATTGAAGTACAGTGCATCACAGTGCAGTGCAGCACAGTACTGTACAATACAGCACAGTGCAGTGCAGTACAGCATAGTACAGCACATTACAGCACAGTACAGTGCAGCACATTATAGTACAGTACAGCAGAGTGCAGCGCAGTACAGTACATTACAGAACAGTACAGCACAGTACATCACAGTGCAGCATAGTGCTGTGCAGCACAGTACATTAAAATAGAGCACAGTACAGTGCAGTACAAAAACAGTACAGCACCGTACAGCACAGTAAAGCACAGTGCAGCACAGTGCAGAGCAGCATATTATAGTAAAGTACAGCAAAGTGTAGTGCAGTACAGCACAGTAGAGCACGGTAGAGCTCAGTACAACACAGTAGAGTATAGTAATGCACAGTGCAGTGCAGTGCAGCACAGTACAGCACACTAAAGCACAGATCAGCACAGTATTGCACAGTGCAGCACAGTACAGCACAGTGCAGTGCAGTACAATGCAATACAGCACAGTGCACGACAGTGCTTCACATTGCAGTGCAGTACAGTACAGCATAGTACAGCAAAGATCAGCACAGTATAGCACAGTGCAGCACAGTACAGCACAGTGTAGTGCAGTAAAATGCAATACAGTAGAGTGCACGACAGAGCAGCACAGTGAAGCACAGTGCATTGAAGTACAATACAGTACAGTAAAGTACAGCACGGTGCAGTACAGTACGGTACAGTGCAGCAAATTTCGGTAAAGTACATTAGAATACAGTACAGTACAGTACAGTACAGTACAGCACAGTGCAATACAGTACGGTACAGTACAACACAGTGCAGTACAGTAGAGCACAGTGCAGTAGAGTAGAGTACAATGCAGTACAGTACAGTGCAGCACAGTACAGTACAATAAAACAGTACAGCACAATACAGTACAGTACAGTACAGTAGAGTACAGTGCAGCACAGTACAGTGCAGCACAGTACAGTACAATACAACAGTACAACACAGTACAATACAGTACAGTACAGTACAGTGCAGTGCAGCACAGTAAAATAAAATACAATAGTACAGCACTGTAAATTACAGTACAATAAAGTACAGTGCAGTGCATCACAGTGCAGTACAATATAACAGTACAGCACCGTACAGTACAGTACAGCACATTACAGCACAATGGATTTCAGTACAGTGCAGTACAGCACAGTTGTACAACGCAGCACATTGCAGTGCAATACATTACATTACAATGCAGCACAGTGTAGCATTGTGCGGTGCAGTGAAATACAGTACAGTACAATACAGTACAGTACAGTAAAGTGCAGCACAATGCGGCACAGTGCAGGGCAGTGCAGTATAGTACTGTACATTACATTACATTAGAGCACAGTACAGCACAGTGTAGTACAGTAGAGTAAAGTGCAGCACAGTGCAGTACTGTAGAGTCGAGTACAGTACAGTAAAGCACATTAGAATACAGTACAGTAAAGTAGAGTGCAGCACATTGCAGTGCAGCACAGCACACGGCAGTACAGCATAGTACAGCACAGTACAGCACAGCAAAGTACAGTACAGCACAGTTCATTGCAGTGCAGTACACTACAGTACAGTAGAGTATGGCACATTAGAGCACAGTATAGCACAGTGCAGCATATTAGAGTATTGTGCAGTGTAGTATAGTGCAGTATATCACAGTGCAGTGCAGTAGAGTACATTTCAGCACAATTCAGTGCAATGCAGAAGAGTACAGCACATTAGAGCACAGAAGAGCACATTCCGTCACATTGCAGTACAGTACAGCACAGTACAGTGCAGTAGAGTGCAGTAGAGCAGAGAGCAGCACAGTGCAATACAGCACAGTGCAGTACAGGGCAATGCAGTAAAATAGAGAACAGTGAAGCAAAGTGCAGCACAGTGCAGTGCAGTGCAGTACTCTACAGCACTTTACAGTTAATTATAATGCAGTAGAGCGCAGTACAGTACATTATTGTGCAGTACAGCACAGTACAGCGTAGCACAACGCAGTGAAGTACAGTACAGTGCAGTACAGTAGAGTAAAGTACAATACAGCACAGTGCAGTGCAGTAGAGTATAGTGCAGTACAGTACAGTACATTATTGTACTGTACTCTACTGTACTGTACCGTACATTATACTACAGTGTAACACAGTGCAGTGCAGTACAGTACAATGCAGTACAGTAAAGTACAGTACAGTGCAGTGCATTAAAGTACAGTACAGCGCAGTGCAGTGCAGAACAGTACATTACAGCACGAAACAGTACAGTGCAGTAAAGTACAGTACAGTAGATTACAGCACAGTGCAGTGCAGTACAGTAATGTACGGTACATCACATTAAAGTACAGTACAGTGAATCACAGTGCAGTGCAGTACAGTACAGTACAGGAAAATGTAATGCAAAACAGTACAGTACAACACAATACAGTACAGTGCAGTACAGTACAGTACAGTAGAGTGAAGCACAGTGCAGTGCAGTATATTAGAGTACAGTACAGTACAGTACTCTATTGTACCTTACTGTAAGTTAAAGTAGAATGTAGCACAGTGCAGTACAGTACTTTACAGCACAGTGCAGTACAGTATATTACAGTACAGCACACTGCAATGCAGAAGAGTACAGTACAGCACAGTGCAGTGCAGAAGAGTACAGTACAGCAAAGTACAGCACAGTGCAGTGCAGAATAGTAGAGTACAACATAGTACAACACAGTGCAGTGCAGTAAAATACAGCACAGTAAAATACAGTAACGTACAGTACAACACAACACAGTGGAGTAAAGTACAGTACTGCAAAGTAATGTAAAGTACATTACTTTAGAGTACAGTGCAGCACAGTAAAGTATAATGCAGTGCAGTTCAGCACTGTACAGCACAATAGAGTACAGAACAGTACAGAACAGTACAGTACAGTACAGTTCAGTGCAGTACAGTATTGTATTGTACTGTACTGAACAGTACAGTACAATGTAGCACATTGCTGTGCCGTATAGTTCAGTACAGTAGAATACAATACAGCACAGTGCAGTGCAGTACAGTACATTACAGCACAGTGCCGTGCAATACAGTAGAATGCAACACATTGCAATGCAGTACAGTAAAGTACAGTACAGTACAGCACAGTGCAGTGCACTACAGTACAGTACAGCACAATGCAGTGCAGTACAGTACAGTAAAGCACAGTAAAACACATTGCAGTGTAGTACAGTACAGTACAGCACAGTGCAGAGCAATAGAGTACAGTATAGCAAACTACATCACAATGCAGTTCAGTACATTACAGTAGAGCTCAGTAAAGCACAGTACAGTACAATACAGCACAGTGCAGTGCAGTACAGTACAGAGCAACACAATGCAGAACATTAGAGTAAAATAGAGCACAGTGCAGTGCAATATTGTACAGTACAGCACTGGGCAGTGCAGTACAGTACAGTACAGCACAGTGCAGTGCAGTACAGTACAGTACAGCTCAGTACAGCACATTACAATACAGAACAGCACAGTGCAGTGTAGTACAGCACAGTGCAACACAGTGCAGTGCATTAAAGTACATTACAGCACATTGAAGTGTAGTACAGTACAATACAACACAGTACAACACAGTGCAGTGCAGTAGAGTACAGTACAGCTCAGTACAGCACATTGCAGTGCAGTACAGTAGAGTAAAGCACAATGCAGTGCAATACAGTTCAGTATAGCACAGTACAGCACAGTGCAGTGCACTAGAGTACAGTACATCTCAGTACAGCACAATACAATACAGAACAGCACAATGCAGTGCAGTAAAGTACATTAGAGCACATAGCAGTGCAGTACAGTACAGTAAAGCACAGTGTAGTGCATTAAAGTACATTACAGCACAGTACAGCACAATACAAAACAATACAGCACAGTGCAGTGCAGTGCATTACAGTACATAACTGCACAGTACAACACATTACAGTGCATTACAGCACAGTGAATTGCGGTGCAGTAAAATACAATAAAATACAGCACAGTAGATTACAGTACAGAACTTTGCATTGTAGTACAGAACAGTACAGCACAGTGCAGTGCAGTGCAGTGCAGCACAATTCAGCACAGTGCAGTGCAGTACAGTGCAGTAAAGCACAGTGCAGCACAGAGAACCGCAGTGCAGTTCAGTACAGTACACTACAGTGCAGCACAGTGAAGTGCAGTGCAACACAATACAGCACAATACAGTACAATACAGCACAGTACAGCACAGTGCAGCACATTAAAGCACATTGCAGTTCAGTACAGTGCAGTACAGCAGAGTGCAGTACAGTGCAGTTCAGTGCAGAACAGAAAAGTGCAGAACCTTGCATCACACTGCAGTGCAGTGCAATAGAGTGCAGTACAGTTCATTACAGTGCAGAACAGCACACTAAAGTACAATAAAGTGCAGTAGTGAACATTACAGTGCAATACAGCACGGTACAGAACAGTAAAGCACAGTAGAGAACAATAAAGTGCAGTAAAGTAAAGTGCAGCACAGTACAGCACACAGCAGCGCAATGCAGTACAGTAAAGTGCAGTAGAGTGCAGCACAGTGCAGAACAGTGCAGTAAAGTACAGTAAATAGAGTACAGTACAATGCAGCACAGTGCAGCACAGTAAAGCACAGTACAGCACAGTACAGCACAATACAGTGCAGTGCACTACATTACGGTAAAGTACAGTACAGCACAGTACAATACAGTACAGTACAGTACAGTGCAGTGCAGCACAGTGCAGTGCAGCACAGTGCAGTGCAGCACAGTACAGTAGAGTACAGCAGAGTTCAGTGGAATACAGCACATTACAGCACATTGCAATGCAGCACAGTACAGTGCAGTACAGCACAGTGCATTGCAGTACAGTACAGTACAGCAAAGTACAGCACAGTACAGCACAGTGCAGCACAGTACAGTGCAGCACAAGTAAATACAGTACAGCATAGTGCAGTGCACTACAGCACAGTACAGCACGGTACAGCTCAATACAGCACAGTAGTGTACATTACTGAATATTGCAGAGCAGTGCAGCACAATACAGCCCAATACATCACGGTACAGGAAAGCACAGTGTAGCACAGCACAGCAAAATGCAGTGCAGTATATTACAGTACAGCACAGTGTAGAAGAGTGCAGAGCAGTGCAGCACAATACTGCACAATACAGCACAGTGCAGAACCGTGCAGTGAAAAAATGCAATAAAGCACAGTGCAGCACACTGAAGCACAGTTCAGTGCACTACAGTAAGTACAGTACAGCACAGTGCAGTACAGTACAGTAAAGTACAGTGCAGTACAGTGCAGCACAATACAGTACAGTGAAGTACAGTAAAGTACGGTAAAGTAAAGGGATGTGCACCAGAGTGCAGTGAAGCACAGTACAATACAGTACAGCACAGTGCAGTGCAGTGCATTGCAGTACACTCCAGTAGATTACAGCACAATACATTACAGTAGAGTACAGTACAGCCCAGTGCAGTCCAGTACAGTACAGCACAATATAGCACAGTACAATACAGTACAACACAGTGCAGTGCAGTGCAGTACAGTACAGTAGAGCACAGTACAGTACAGTACAGCACAGTACAGTACAGTACAGTACAGTACAGTACAGCACAGTGCAATGCAGTACAGCACATTTCAGCAAAGTGCATCACAGCGCAGTGAAGCACAGTACAGTACTTTACAGCACAGTGCAGTGCAGTACAGCACAGTACATCACAGTGCAGCACAGTACAGTGCAGCATAGTACATTAGAGTAAAGCACAGTGCAGTGCAGTACAGCACAATACAGGACAGTATAGCACATTACAGTACAATACAGCACAGTGCAGTGCAGTACAGCACAGTAGAGCACAGTGGAGTACAATACAGCACAGTTCAGTGTAGTCCAGTGCAGTACAGCGCAGTGCAGCACAGTGCAGGACAGTGCAGTGCTATAGAGAACGTTAGAGTGCAGCACAGTGCAGAACAGTACATTATAATACAGCGCAACACAGTGCAGCACGGTGCAGTGCAGTGCAGCACAGTACAAGAAATTGTCAGCACAATAGGACACATTGCAACACAGTAAAGCACAGTGAAGTGCAGTACAATGCATTAAAGCACATAAAGCACAGTGCAGCACAGTGCAGTGCAGTACAGTACAGTACAGTGCATCAGAGTGCAGCACAGTGCAGTGCAGTGCACTAGAGTACAGTACAGAACTGTGCAGCACAGTGCATCACAGTGCAGTGCAGTGCAGTGCAGCACAATACAGCACATTACAACACAGTGCAGCACAATACAACACAGTGCAGCACAATAGAGCACATTGCAACACAGTGAAGCACATTGAAGCACAGTGCAGTGCAGTACATTAATGTTCAGTTCAGCACAATGCAGCACAGTGCAGTGCAGTGCAGTACCGTAGAGTACAGTACAGGAAATCACACAGCAGTACAGTACAGTACAATGAAACACAGTGCAGTGCAGCACAGTGCAGTGTAGTACAGGACAGTGCAATGCAATCCAGCAGAGTACAGTACTGGAAAACACAGTGCAGTGTAGTGCAGTACAGTACACTACAGCACAATACAGTACAGTAGAGTACATTAGAGTGCAGCACAGTGCTGTGCAGCACAGTAGAATACAGTGGAGCACGGTGCAGTGCAGTACGGCACAGTACGGTTCAGTGCAGCACAGTGCAGTGCATCACATTACTCTACAATACAGCACAGTGTAGTGCAGTACATCACCGTTCAGCACAGTACAGCACATTACAGCACAGTGCAGCACAGTGCAATGAAGCACAAAACAATACATTACAGAACAGTGCAGTGAAGTACAACAAAGTACAGCACATACAGCCCAGTACAGCACAGTACAGTACATTACAGCATAATGCAGTGCAGTGCCACAGAATACAACACAGTACAGCACAATACAGCACAATACAACACAGTGTAGCACAATAGAACACAGTGCAGTGCAGTAAAGTGCATTACAGCACAGTGCAGCACATTGCAGTACTTTAAAATACAGTACAGTGCAGTAGAGTGCAGCACAGTGCAGCACAATTCAGCACAGTTCAGCACAATGAAGTGCAGTGCAGTGCAGTGCAAAACAGTACAGTACAATACAGTACACTACAGTGCAACACTTCACAACACAACACAGTACAGTGCGCAACAGCACAGTACAGTACATTACAGCATATTACAGCATATTGCAATGCAGTACAGTGCAATACAGCACAGTGCAGCACAGTGCAGAACAGTACAGTGCACTACATTACATTACATTACAGTACAGTTCAGTGCAGCACAATGCAGTGCAGTGCAGCACAATAAAGCAGAGTACAGCACACTACAGCACAGTACAGCACAGTCCAGCACAGTACAGTACAGTGAAGTGCAGTACAGTGGAGTACAGCACATTGCAACACAGTACAGCACAGTGCAGTGCAGTACAATACAGTACAGTGCAGTACAGTGCAGCACCGTGCAGTGCACTGCAGTACAGTACAGTAAAATACAGTACAACACAATACAGCACCGTGTAGTACAATACAGTACTATGCACCACAGTGCACTACATTACAGTACAATACAGCACTCTACAATACAGCACAGTACAGTACAGTACATTACAATGCATCACAGTGCAATGCAGCATAATACTGTACAGTACAGCACAGTGCAGTGCAGTACAGCACAGCACAGAATAGAACAGTACAGTACAGAACAGCACAGTGCAGTGCAGTGCATTACAGTGCAGTACAGTACAGTAGAGCACAATACAGTACAATACAGCTGAGAGCAGTGCAGTGCTGTACAGTACAGTACAGTAGTGTACAGTAGAGTACAGTACAGCACAGTACAGTACAGTACAGCACAGCGCAGTGCAGTCCAGCAACATACAGCACAATACAGGACAATACAGCACAATACAACACAGTGCAGCACAATACAGCACAGTGCAGTGCAGTATATGTCAGTAACGCACAGTGAATCACAGTACAGCACAGTGCAGTGCAGTACATTACATTACAGTGCAGCACAGTGTAGCACAGTGGAATGCATTGCAGTATATTACAGTACAGTATCGAACAGTACAGTACAGTACTGTGCAGTACAGTACTGTACAGTACAATACAGTGCAATACAGTAAAATACAGTGCAGTACAACACACTACATTACAGTAGAGCACAGTACAGCACAGTGCAGTGCAATATATTGCAGTACAGCACATTGCAGCACATTGCATCACAGTGCAGCACGTTGCAGCACATTTCAGTGCTGTACAGTAGAGTGCAGCACGGTGCAGCACAATACAGCACAGTACTTCACAGTACAGCACAGTGCAGCACAGTGCAGTGCTTTACAGTGCAGTACAGTACGGTACAGTACAGTACAGTGCACAAATTGCAGAACAGTGCAGTGTAGTGCAATACAGTACTGTACAGTACAGTACAGTACAGTACAGTACACTGCAGCACAGTACAGCACAGTGCAGTGCAGTGCAGCACAATCCGCACAATACAGCACATTACAGCGCAGTACAGCACAGTGCAGCACAATACAGCACAGTGCTGTGCAGTAAACTGCTATAGAGCACAATGCAGCACAGTGAAGTGCAGTAAAATACATTATATTTCAGCACATTGCAGTGTAATTTGGTACAGTACAATACAGTACATTACAGCCCGGTATAGCCTAGTGCAGTACTGTGCAGTAGAGTGCAGCACAGTGAAGTAAAGTACAATACAGTACAGTGCAGTACATTACAGCACAGTACAGTACAGTTCAGTACAGTGCAGTACAATACAATACAGTACAGTACAATGCAGCTCAGCGCAGTGCAACACAGTACAGTATAGTACAGCACAGTGCAGTGCAGTACAGCACATTACATCACAATACAGCACCATACATTACAGTACAGCACAGTGCATTGCATTGCAGTGCAGTACAATACAATACAGTACAGTACAGCACATTACAATACAGTACAGTACAGTACAGTGCAGCACAGTGCAGTGTAGCACATTCCAGTGCAGCACAGTACAATACAGTACAGTACAGTACAGTACAGCACCGTGCAGTGCATTACAGCACAGTACAGCACAATGCAGCACTGTGCAATGCAGTATAATGCAGCACAGTGCAGCGCATTGGAGTGCAGTACAGCACAGTGCAGCACAATACAGCACAGTGCAGTGCAGTAGAGTGCAATAGCACATTGCAGCACAGTGCAGTGCAGTACAGTACCGTACAGTATAGCACAGTGCGGCAGAGTGCAGCACAGTGCAGTACAGTGCAGTACAGTGCAGCACAGCGCAGCACAGTGCAGCACAGTGCAGTACAGTACAGTACAGTACAATGCAGCACAATGCAGCACAGTTCAGTACGTTAGAATTCAGTAGAGCACAATACAGTACAGTACAATACAGCACATTACAATACAGTTCAGTGCAGTTCAATACATTACAGTACAGTACAGTACAGCACTGTGCAGTACATTACAGTACAGCACAGTGCAGTGCCTGAAATTATGCACTGGACACTTGCCACCACCTGTTCAGTTTTCCTTCTGTTTACTTCTACATCACATTATGCTGACAGTCTTTAAGAAAACAATTAATAAATTGATAAATGTTGCTTTGTGTTGTTTTAGGCTTTTCTCTCTTTTTGATTTTTCATTTAAAATCTTTATTCTTCAATCCCAAAAATCTGATTTTATATTTTTCCATTTTTATTTTATTGCCGCTGCAGACCATCACTACTACTAATATTACCATGAACTACACTACCACTAATACTACCAAATACACTGCCGCTACTATTACCACTATCACATCCAGTACCACCAACCCTACTACTACTACTACTAATCTACTACTACTTCTACTACTAATACTACTACTACCATGAACTCCACTACCACTAATAATACCAAATCCACTACCACTACTACTACCACCATCAAATCCAGTACCACCAACACTTCTAATACTACTAATCTACTACTACTTCTACCACCAACACAACCACCAACACTATACTGTTATTATTACTACTACTACCACCTCTACTACCAGCACCATTACTACTACTATCACCAACACAAACTCTTCTATTACCACCACCTCTACTACCACCAAGACCACTACTACTATCACCAACAAAACTAGACTCCCACCACTACTATTATTACTACTACTACCACCACTTCCACTGCTGCTATCACTACTACTACTACTACTACTACTAATAGCACCACCTACATTACCACCACCATTATCACAAATGCTACCACACCACCACCAGTACTACTACTATTAGTACTACTAATACTTCCACTACCACCATTACTACACCACCACCACTACTACCATCACCACCTCCACTACCACCCCCAACACTATCACCACCACACCATTACTACTACAGCTACCATTACCA
>Ga0268261_10001782_pt1 | contig 15114 bp, 7 predicted proteins | sample TergutNc150P1_FD_190353 | JGI IMG/M metagenome (GOLD analysis project Ga0268261, IMG submission 190353) | Nasutitermes corniger P1 segment gut microbial community from laboratory colony in Florida, USA - Nc150 P1 (SPAdes) (version 2) | ecosystem: Host-associated > Arthropoda: Insects > Digestive... | reverse complement strand
TGACATTAGTAGCCTAAGGGTTAATGATTTAACCCTTATCCTGCTAACGTGGAGAAAATGGTAAGCTCCTAATAATGCCAGCAAATAGCAGATGGGATTTAATTCAGGGTTTTAAGGGTTAATCAACTGTAACATTCTGTCAGACATGACACCTTTCACTAGACATACTCATTTTTATCGACCTGACATGTTTCACATCTGGTGGTTAATTCTCATTGGTTCTACAAATTTACACCATTAACCCTTTTAAACCAGGCATTTATGTAAAATGTGAATATTTATGAACCAAAAAAAGGTAACATTATGAAATACATGGCATTTTGTGGAGGAAACAACAGAGATTTTGCAGCATGTCTAAAAAATTCGGTAAACATGTGTGTTGACTGAATATACAAAATATGGTCACTGGGTGGTGGCAGTCACAGTGGTACTAGCATCCTATATATAGGACAGGAGGTACCTAGGGCTAAGAGTCTTAGTGCTTATGGGTGGTAACTGATCACTGACACTGTCAAAATGAATAAATGAAGCTTGTATCTAATATATGTATTAATATGATGAGAATTAAAATAATTTTAATACTTTAGATGATGATTCTAATTTCCATCATAGTACCACATATACTATAGTTATGCTTCTTTCATTCATTTTAATAATGTCAAATATCAGATACCATCCACATGCTGTCAAACTTGTTTTACAGTTATCTCTGTTTATGGAAACCTTGGGAATGAACCAAATGGTTTGAAACACGTTGGATCAATAAAAATCAGTAACCATTAAGAAAGGGCGTTGGACACAAACATAGGTGTTATATGTGAGGCAAGGTTATGAGCAATTAGATTTGGCAGATGTTTCACCATTACTGATGCTAATGGAAGCATTAATATCATCACAGAAGTATATTAACCACATTACACTAACAAGTATACAGCATAAAGTAGAATGCCAATCTAACACTGCCTGAGGCATCAGTGTTACTGATGCTTATGGAAGCAAAGACAGCATGCATTAGAGAAGCAGAAGTATATGGGCATGAAGTAAGAATACCAGTCTAACATTGCCTGAGTCACAGTATTCACAATGAATTTACTATTTCAGGGTAAATCTTACTTCAAATAATAAAACTGCAGCATGACAAATTTTTCTTGAAACTAGGAATAAGCCTCAAAATTTACAAGCCAGACAATTTTGTATCTTCAGGGTACATGGACAATCCACGGAGAGATTGACCTTCTGTATCCTAAACATCACACATGCCAAACTCATAACATCCTATGGCAATACAAATTAAATATCCTAAAGCCATGTATTATACATACACACAATCACATATAACTGCTAAATAAACAAAAGGTGCTCAAATTGTTCCATACCACGGACAGTCTGGTATGTGGTGCAATCATTGCTGAATTGGGATATAAAAAAAAAGACAAGCAAACTATAGACAAGTACTCTGCATAATACTGGATGGCACAATAAAATTTCTAGGAGGCTACGATTCATCAATCCCAGTGTTAAATATATTCTATGCCAAAGGATGAAGAGAGTAAAAAATTCACTAAAGCCACAAGATAAGGGTAATATTATCCACAATCCTGGGAGAATTAGCATCCATTTTTACAGGTGCAATATCACAGTTATTTAACCATAAACGAGAATACAAAATAAGACCATTTCCTAAAAAGAGACTTCATTCATTCTTGGCATATGCTAAACTATAAATAATGAGATTAGTATTTTGTTGCAACAAGCACTGATTGCTACTGGTACATATTATCCAATGGTGGCATGAATGACATCATGGCTAATGAAGAAAAAAACACTACCACCATGAATAATAATAATAATTCTTTGTTAATTTCAGTGCAGACTGAACAGCCTAGTGGACACTTACAAAGAAAGAATAACTAAAACATCACACACACAAGAAGTACGATCACGAAAAAAAGCGAAAAAAAAACTAACTACAACAAATACAAAAGCACTCTTGATGATGTACTTCAGTAATTGTGCCATTCACCGGGCACATCACTCTTTGTATGCATAATGAATGAACGTCTGAGAGGCGTAAAACCTGTATATTCTATTTGTTACAACCACTTATGCCAGAGCACTCATACATACACATACAATTATATTTCGGTAAACATTTGAAAAACTTCATGCTGTAATGGTATTGTTACCTGTATTCTGGGGTCCAGATCTGCATCTCCACTTTCATCTAGGGCACTGCGAGGATGCTCCATGACCTTTCGTCGAGATCGACTCTTCCCAAACTTCTACCAGCCTTCCCCATAAGATACGGTCCTGTAATACTTATTCCCTTTGCAAAACAGACTTCAAGCAGAAACACTGCTTTACGAGCACTCTCACCTAACACTCAGTTGCTTCTGCGTCATGTTGCAGTTATGCGTCATATGATTATCAGCCCTCCTCACTCAAACCATCGGAAGTTTAATTTCGATCATGAATCAGACTTTTATTTCTATTGTTACGATTTCGAGGACTTCAATACCTCGAAATCACAACACTCGAATGAGTGGATCTCGAGGATTACATATCGAACGTACGACAGCGCCAATCATTCAAAGTTTATTCTATGCATGCACTGCAGCTATGTAGGTTACAGAGTTTATTAGAAATACCAGCCGACTTTTGATGCTTAATAACTTATTCTGAGTACCAATATGCCACCCCTATTTTGCAAATAGGGGACAATTCACAAAGCATCAATGTTACAGGAGTAGCAAGATGATGATTTTCTATCTACCAGTCAAATCGCCTTCCCTCTTCAGCATCTATAATGCGACCAACAACAATAATAATAAATGACAGCTCCGTCAGTATATGTCATGCTTTGTAATATATTAAAGCATCTTTGTGTCTGTTATTTGGAGTATTGGCCCATATTTCTATCCTTGTTATTTGTTCTATTTTTTTACATGGCATGTATTGTCTAATTGTCGTTTCCGTTACTTGTATGTTACCTCCATTGAACTCTCTATATATTTATTATTTATGCACCGTTAATGTTTTAGCGATGTAAATTGTATCATATTGCATCCTTTTATTCTTGTATCATGTCTGTTACATTTGTTATGACTGTCAGGCTTGTATGAAGTTTTGATTGCAAACTGCTTCATATTTAACTGTCAGCAGACATGTTGGATTTGTGAAACATATATATGTCTATGCATGTATGTATGCATGTACAAATCCTTTGAGAGTTAGAATAGCCCCCATCTACAGTATCTTTATTATTCAAGATGGTGTTGTCACCTTCTTGCATATCATAGAGGACCATTAGTTGAATGATTTGCTATATGTAACTCCAATTAGCTCAGAGTAACAGTTGGCCTATTTGTACAAAACAGGGGCAATGCAAGGAAAACAAAACATTGCCAATAGAATAACGGCAGACAACTTGCAGGACATTGAAGCTGCCACAAGTATGTCATAACATATGACAGAAAATGTCATCAGATGTCGAAAGGCAGTTAACACTTAACAAACTCTGTGTCTTTCAAAGCCGTAGTAAGATGGATTGACTCTAGAAATACGAGTAACTCATAATCATATTACTCCTTTTTTTACTTAATGGGCATACAGGAAATGTTGTTGTCCTTGTTACTCTGAAATTATCACCTATTATGTTGGATCTGTAACTTTCAGATGTAGTTTTGTGTTATTTAAGGTATAAACAGTTCAATCATATTCAAGCCTCCTTCAAGCAGCCCACACAAAAGACTCCAAAACTCTTCTAACACCATGGATCATGGAAACTCAGGACTGCTAGCAGAATCAACAAACCTTTAGCCTAAACACATCACAAATAAAACCCACGCACACTGCAGCAAATGCTGGTAACTCATCTGGTGTAATTGCATGAAGAATGTTGAGGCCTAGCTCCAATTTGGTTGCTGGGCAGAAACAAAAAGCCCAAGTTGATGCCAAGTTATCCCTGAAGAGAAACTGGAATAAATAGGTATTAAACTTGAATATTTTCCTTTAAAATTCCTCAGATGCCATATACACGTATATTCCATTTCCAAGGAATTAAAGGCAAAGATATAAAGTTTCTATAGCAGTGCTGGGAATGTGTGTGTAACAACAGACAGCATGTCCAGTATCTGCTATTGTATATACCTTCATATACTCTGACCTAACTGTGTGGAATGTATGAGAAAGTTTATGGAATGACTTACATTACAAATATCCATCTGTACTTGGTTAATGAGAGATGTCACCTTCAAACTAGTCTCTCTGGGAGGCTACATCCTTTGCGTGGCTATGCTGCCACTGTTGGAAACATTTATGGAACTCTGCTTCTTGATAAAACCCTCAGTGCTGCTGTCGCATTTTCTGAACATCTTTGATGTCCAAAAATTCTTCATTTCTTCAGGGGGTACTTCAATTTTAAAAAGAGCAAAAAGTCACTGGGAGCCAAATCTAGTGAATGAGGGTAGTGTTCCAGTCCAATAATAGATTTTTAGGGGTCATAAACTGCTTGTTAAAATAAAGAAACCAATTGTTGGGCTAGATTTCAGACACTTACTGTGCAGAGAATCATGTAACGTCATCACTATTTCTAAATAATAAGCCTGGTTGAATTTTTGGCCTCAGTTTCTGAACAAGATTTCTCGCTTTTTGGCATTTTCATCCACTCTTTGCATTTTTGGATGACCACTTCTTCCATCATCTTCCATTCTCTTGACCCTCTTTGAATCATTTATGCTACTTGACACAACAAGGAATGTACTTGTAATGTAACATTATGACGTTTGCATAAGCGGCATTGCCAAGGAAATGCAACAATGAATTCCTTTTTTACTGAGCTATATGTCATGGTCAACAATATACAATATTCAAAGGTGTCCAGAGAAATGCAACAATGGGTTCTTTTGTACTGCAGTCAAGCTATGTATGTTGCTGTCAGCAATACAGAATGGTACGTAGGTCTTCACGTAAAATTCCAGATACTTCAGAGTATCAAGAAATTTGGATTTTGTTGACAGATTTTGATGAAAGTCTCCCATATAAAACTGCATAAAAATCCATCCAGTGGGGGATGAGTTGTTACATGCAGATGACGGACGGAGGTGACAAAACTAAACTGCTTTTTGCAACTATTTGAACGTGCCTACAAAATTTAATTACTTCATAGCTTCTGTACCACATGTTTCAGAGTGCACTGCGCACACTGGACTGGCACACTTTCCTAATTTAACACAAAATGGATTTTGGATTCTTTGCTCTAAATTCCAATTACCAATTTTTCAACAAGAGACACAAACACACGCCTCCCATTTCTGTCACAGCTTTAAAGCAACCGATGCAACAGCGTTAAAAACTAGTGCTTATGTGAGTCAGAACATGCTTCAACATAATTTAGACACGATCAGGTATACCACAACACAAAAGGCTGTGTGATAAAATCATTCTGAAAATTTTATATCCACATCAAGTATACCAAAAGAAAAATAAATGCTTATAAAAACTGTCCACTATGTGCTTGTCATGTTGTAGTACAGCAGTACATTACAGAAATAAAACAAATCCATTCCAAATGCAATCAAGACCTCTATTTGTTTTTGTATATGGGAGAATGAGTATGTCTACAAAAGAATGTTGTTAATGACAGACACACAAGTTTCAGTATGTAAGCACAGTATCAGTTTCGTTTGTCTAAAAAAAACTTTCAGGTTTGACAGTAAAATTGTACTTGAAATAAAATGTGTTTCAATCTTCCCTACAGCTTTGTGTCAACATTTTTCTTCACTCCTGTAAATATGTAGTGATTTTCACCAAAGAAGCCCATTAAAATATACGTAGTTCTACACATACGATGGTGATTAAAATGATCCAAACTAGATCAAGATTGACACTTAACATTTTGTTGTAAAATTTTCAAGCACCAAATTTCATGAAACTCCATTCAACAGTTCTGGTGTTCCTACATGCATTTAGAAAGGAAAAGTGGATGTTTAGTTGGAGTTTAACATGCAGGGATAAAAATATGCTTGTAAAAAAACGACCACTATATCCTTTCAATATGTAGCATAATGCTCACATTTTGGAATACACGCACCGAGAGAAAATTACATTAGTGAAGAAGTTAAAAGCACATGAAATATAACTGCATTGTTTGAACAGTCATGACCTTAAGTCCTCAGCCAGTATGTGTCAAACTTCTTGGAAATAACCCCAAAGTTTGTTATTGCCATGATTGTAAATGTCGACTTAGAAACAGCACATCAGCAATAATAAAATACAGATACGTTAATCCTCATACCAAATTTCAATTATCTAGTAATAATGGTGGAGCATGAGGTGGAGCAATTGGTTGAGGCACTGCACTAGAAGGGGGCACGCGGTACCACAGTTGGTTGGGGCACTGCGCTACAAGTCGGAAGGTCGCGGGTTCGATTCTCGATGGTGTCACTGGAATTTTTCATTGACATAATCCTTCCGGCCGCACTATGACCCTGGGGTTGACTCAGCCTCTAACAGAAATGAGTACCAGGATTGTTTCCTGGGGGTAAAAGTGGCCTGTGCATAGGGCTGACAACCTTACCACCTTAATGTGCTGACTGTCTTGAAATCTGGGAACCTCAACCTCCTGGAACCCTCAGGGCCTGTCCAGGCCTGTAATGGGTTGCTTTACATTTACCTTTACTGCACTAGAAGCCAGAAAATCACAACTTTGATTCCCATTGTTATGTTTTTGGCAATTTTCCATTGGCATAATCCTTCCAGCGACACTCTGCCTCTGGGGTTGACTCAGCATCTAACAGAAATGAGTACCAGGAATATTTCTTGGGGGGTAAAGGCAACTAGCTCAGAGGGCTGACAACCTTACCACTTTCATGTGCAAACTGTCTTGAAATCTGTTAGCCTTAACCAACTGGAACCCTCAGGGCCTGCCCAGGCCAGTACAGGGAATGCTTTACATTTACCTAGTAATAATGGTGAATTAGTTATTACCTTCAAACTGAAAGCTAAAGAAAATATTTTCACACGGCCATCAAGATGTTATTTTATATTACACAAAAATATGACTTTAACAAAAGTTGAATGTTTTTCCCAGATGTTATTATCTATATATTTCAGACTCTTAAAACAGCCACAAGTTCTGCTCTCACTTCAAAGTTTGCAACCTGTCATGTTATTGTTACAGACTGTAGAATATTTTCAAGATGTGGTGGGGATGTTCAATGGGATAACATTCATGCCATGAACATATGAAACATCCCCATTGGTGTATCAATCACAAATGTATATTAATATTTTAAATCACACACAACATGTTGCTTTACAATTGTATTTTACTTGGCAAGTAGTTTTGGCCCTGAATGTGGGCCATCATCAGGCCATTACACAAGAGCAGGAAAATATACAGAAACATAGTTTCCTTTCCTGCCATCAGCTAAAATTGGCGGGTATATCATGTAGCAGAAAGATTCAGGCGTAGTTCTGTAATGATGGGGAGAGAGATGGTCCTTGAAACGTTGGTTTACTCGCCATTCAATCACCTGACACAACTGCTAGCTGAAGAACAATTTAATTGCTGTAAAAGCACCGTTAGGAACCATATAAACATGTAAATTCCTACCTTAATGATTTTCATAGAATCTTAAAATTTCTTATGACAGAAAAATTAGAATATGGCAGTTCCTAGTCTTGAACCTGTGAACATTTAAAAACTGTCCAACCTAAACAACATTTGGAAAATGTTGGTATAAGAATTGTCTGTATTTTTTTTACCATTAAATAGTTATATGAGAGCTTGCTGTGGTAAGCTCTGGGGTAACACATACACACAAAACAGCTCAGTCTTTGACTTTGGCTTTATTATTCATTGTTCTGAGAGATGGTGCATGCAGAAAACATTCTCTCACATATGCAGAAAGTCAGCATGTTCATTCCACAAGGGTTTGTTTGTATGATCAGATGTGAGTGTTCACTTTACTTATGTCTAATAATGGTGAAATACACACTTACAAAGGTGGGCTTCTCATTGCAGATTTCATCATAAGAAAAATCTTATAATGTATTCTGTCACAAATTAAAGAATTCCTATAATTGGCTTTTTAAAAATATGCAAGAGTGTACACTTGACTGTCAGCTTATTTTTATGATGGATGAAACCAATTTTATCTGAGTGAGTACATAATTCAAAGAACACTTGCAACTGGAATACCAAAAATCCACACTCTTCCCCAGATCACATTACTTGACTAGGAAGTTGCAACTGTGACAGAAAATCACATTCTCCACATTCCTTATTTCAGCGCAGTTTAAAAATCTCTGAATAAAGGAAGAGTTATATGTCTTTTCAACAGGGCAATGAACGAATACACACTGCATACCACCAATTGGCAACATATTTTCCCACTAAAAAACTACTTATTGTACTGGGTAACATCTAAATAAACGTCCAAGAGTGAGATCTGAATGTTGATCAATATTCAAGTCTTTTGAGATGACACCACATGTCAACTGGTAAACAGTTAGTAAAGTTTCACAGCAGCGTAATTCTCCATTGTCAGGGTCAGGCAGTCCAAGAAAGCTGTCTCTATGTGACCCTGTGTTACACTCCTCCAAAACATTGATATCCATTTCCCAGCTGATGTTGCATCATATCCAAAAAGAACAGAAACTGCAAATGTCTAAAGTTAAATTGACAAACTGGTGAAAGGAATACTCTTTACATAATCTCTCATTGTACTGTATTGTCAAAGGAACCTTCACACTTATTCTCCCATCATAAATCAGACAAGTCCATAACTGAGGACAGTCCATTGTTTCAATAAGCAGTGGCTGTACAGACTGAAAACCTCTCTTCATCTCATTTCTTCTTAGAGTTAAAATTCACAATACACCTGACCAAATAATTTTCTTTGTTTGGGTCATGAATTCTATATGCAGGATGGGCAACAAAATATCCATTGTAAGGAAATGTGAGTTAATCACGACAAAATGAAACATACACAGTATCATGTTCTTTTGTTAGATTCATCATCAGAGTCTTCTGCAAGCACTTCATTATACCCTGGTATCATCTGTGAATTGAAAGTTGCTTCAAAGCAGCGTTTGAATATATAACGTGCCTTTTTTGACAAAGGGGGTGGTGGAGTTCCAGGCACTGCATCTTCCTCAGCAATGTCTTCTACATCTTGGGCACAGCCAATGTCTTGAATGTTATTATCTTGAATGCTTGTATGACCCCTGGATGGTCCTGGAACTTTAAGAAAATCGACGGAATAAGTGCAATGAACTGAAGCCTTAACTTCTTAAAGCCTACTGGTTAAGTGATATACCAACAGGTTTAACATTCAATAACTGTACTTCCAGCCAACACTGCATTTATGTGTTTTGTATTTATCTCAGCACAAACAGCGACTTCTGCCCCATACAACATAATTGATTGGTTTTTATAACCAAGATGAAAAGTGTTTACAGCGCGGTACAAACTGGGTCTTTAACCCTTTAAACGCTGAATTAAATCTCATCTGCTATTTGCTGGCATTATTAGGAGTTCACCATTTTCTCCACGTTAGCAGGATAAGGGTTAAATCCTTAATCCTTAGGCTACTAATGTTATATATATATGGAGCACCTATTCTTGATGTTTCTAGATCACACACGACGACGCACCACAGTTGGTAGGACTCCTCTGGACAAGCGATCAGCTCGTCGCAGAGACCTCTACCTGACAACACACGACACTCACAACAGATAAATATCCATGCCCCCGGTGGAATTCGAACCCACGATCTCAGCAGGTGAGCTATATATATATATGACATTAGTAGCCTAAGGGTTAATACGAGTGCCCACTGTAGTGGGCGCAAGCAGGTTAAGGGTTAAATAAAGCAGTCTGTGCTTTGTCTTTAAATGGTTAATCAAGCCTGTCAGCAGATAAATCAGTGTTAATGGTTCAAGGTTACTGGGTATAATCCAAATAATGTGGATGTTGACAAACAATGATAAAAGTTGAAATATGCAAAGCAAAATAATGAATGTTATTGCCATCATTTACCAATGACTGTCAAGTCCCACATTATTTTGAACATACACTGTAACACACCACAAAGGACAGAGGTTTCACATTTTACATTATACGTACAGGTACTTCCATGGTTTTACTATAGAATAGAATAGTATTTGGGTTCGAGCCCTTTAGGGCCCTATGCACCTAGGCCTTAAGACAGGCCCTCTGTGCCCCATATTCTGTACTGGGCTATAGGAACCCTGTTCCTTTAGCAAAGTTCCAGATGGCCCCCATACCTAGTACCCTAATATCCTCTGGGTCCAAAAAGAAGAAACCAAGATGTGTATGCCTGAGTGAGGCCAAAGCCTCACACATACACACAAAATGTGGACTGAGGTTTCCTCCTCAGTATTACATTTCCTACAAATGGGGTCATTACAAAGCCCCATGATACTGAAATGTCTTCTTAAGGTGTTATGTCCAGTAAGCAGGCCAATAACAACCCTGGATTGTGTCCTATTGAAGGACAATAATCGGGCCCCTATAGCCAGATCTGGGCCCGAGATCAATTCCCGAGCCTGTCTCTGTGTACTACAGGGGCCACACCGCAATGTCAGATGCTGTTTCTCCGTCCAGCGTTTCATCTTTTTTCTTATATTCTGCCTAGAAACCCCCAAGAAAGGCTCGGGTCCAACAGACTGCTGAACAGAACCATTCCTTGCGAGCCTGATGTTTTTACTACAATAACACAAAATTTAAGGCACTGTAATTAAAAAGCTGACTGTACAGGAAGGTGGAAAGGTGGAGGATAGCAATATAATATTTTCACACCACAGATGCACATTTTAAAACATTCAAAATGGACAGTAACTTCAAATATTCATTGCACACCTAGTATCAAGACATTAGCGCAATGCACCATTTAAAGGAAAAGTTCAAGTTTCTCATAAACATTCCATGTGGGCATCATAGAAAATACAGATCTAGAATTTCAGTACCTGTACGTATAATGTAATAATGTGTACGTATAATGTAATAATGTGTACGTATAATGTAATAATGAGATGTACCTGTACGTATAATGTAATAATGAGATGTTTCCATCTCAGATGGTAGCCTTATCCTTCACTTATGGATCATGCATAAATAATGCCCTTACAACACTAGTTTAAACCAACTGAAAACTGCTGTTTGCTATGAATTTAATGGAAGATGCACAGACTGCAAACTGCCAGGTTCAGGAATGCATGCAGGTTTCATTTCTAACACATATGAAGAAATGCCATTGGATGGGAAAAAAAATCTTTATTCCACTGAAGATGACAAAGATTAAACTTTCCATCCAGAGTAAACACAACCAATCATATTTACTTATTGTGCTACTAAGAGAGACAGAAGAAGTGTATGTTAATTTTCAAAAATAAAACAAGCATGGTAATACAAGAGAACATTATTAATGAGGTGCATAAATACTGAATGCTCCCTAACAGGGGTAACCATTCTTATAGTAAAACCGAGAGATGCACTAATTTCTCACATTTATTTTTGGAATAGAATTGTACATGTTTGGACAGTTTCTCTGTCCATTATCAGGAGTCTAGCACTGTACACACAGCAATAGATATATATCATACAGGTTATGCTGACTGCTTGCTAAAAATAAATTTGAGAAATTAGTGCATCTTATAGGTTTTATTATAAGAATATATCACGCTGCACGGTCCTCTGAATGTCAAAAAGGGGTAACCATATTAATGCCAGACTAAAAATGTCCTCATTTAAAAGTTCATGGCTGTAGAAAAATATGCCCTAAAGATGAATATAAACAACGCCGATAATTTTAAAATCTTCAGTCTCTCAAGGACAGCTAAGACCATAATAACAAGCAGAACCACATCATCTCCAATATCTTTAATATAACTGAAAATTTCATACTTCGTTAAATATATAATTAATTGTATCTTCTACTTCAAATAATCTCCACATGAATACATGTTGTGACTGTACTATGGTGCTACTGAAAGCACAGCCGGTAAAAGCAACACACAAAGCAATATTTCCAGATTAGAAATACGGGCACTAAAATAAAAAATAATATAAAATAAACAGAACTTGAGTATATACTTTACTAATGCAATGTGGGAAGTATATATAAAACATATATACAGTTTGACACTGAGAGGATTAAGGTACAACTACTCTGAAACACTGAGAGAGAGAGACAGGAAAAAACATACCAGCCACAGGCATTTCAATACTGCTCTTCCTTGCATGAATGGGGGATGCTGTACGCTTGGAAGCGGTTCCCTTCTCTATTTGACTCATACGCCGAACATTTTCATTACTCTGTTGTGAAGCATTCGACCGGCTAATTGCCACAGACATTAAGGTAGCAAAAACAAAATTAGTTTCATATATTGGAGCATTCTTGACCACAAATACAACTGGCCTAGAACAAAAGAGACAGAATTATTGAGTAAATAAATAAACCTAAATCCAAGGGATATAATTTCCATACAGTTCTTCATTTACAACTGTATGCTAAAAGTTACAATGTGTTATTCAATTCTACTAGAGAATGACCAATAGAAATCAATGACATATAGACCTATGTAACATTACATAACAAGCAATATTTAATAATGGGAGTAAGATTTGGATTTTAAACCAAAATAAAGTCTAACATCAGGCAAGAGTGCAAATAACAACAATAATTGTTGAGATAAAAGAATCACAACAAAGCTTGAAAAATTATTTTGAGAGAATGGAAAGAAACAACCTTCTACAACCAGCACAGTTACTGACCTATGGGACAATGAGACTTAGGACACACAATTATGATGGAGAGGTCAAAATCATCTTAGGATTCATACAAAGAGGACTTTATGATCTAACAATAAAAAGTTCCTGATCAAGACAAAATTATTTAGACAAATTAGTGAAGTTCCAAGTTTCATTACAATAGAGTGTGCTTTAGTTCATGAATTTTTAGGCAGTTGCATATCCCCGAATCAACAACAACTAATAAGCCCAGCCTCTGTAATTAATGAAGTGTCCAGAGAGTCAACAATTACTTCTACATAATTTTTTTGCACAAGGATTACTAAAGTCAACAATATCAATGATGCGGGACCTAAAAGTCTTGCAGGAAAGTTTTAACTTATTACTCATACATTCTGTACACTCTAAAGGTGAAGACATTTCCCATTGGATTTGGAAACCATACCTAATATATGGCAATTACATTCATGGCATAGTAGGTATACTATCCAGCCATCTAATAGCACTTTATATGCACTAGTGTATTGTTCTTGCTGAACATGCTTGATAGTAAGATGATTAACAGTTTATATCAATATTATTATTATTATTATTATTATTATTATTATTATTATTATTATTATTATTATTATTATTATTATTTATTTAGCATTTTTAAGAAACCTTCTTGGAATAACAAAACTAGATAAAGAAAAAAAACCAATGTATTAGGGAAAAAACAGGAGCAGAGAATATAGTAAAGGAAATAAAACAGTACCAGGAAAAGTGGCTACAACACGGAGGATGGACACAAACAGGATACCTAAACAAGCACTACAATATAAACCAAAAGGACGAAGACACATAGGACGACCGAGGAAGAGATGGAGGGACCAATTTCATTTTGAGGATACAAGGAACAGGAATCAAACCTAATCCTTCCTCAACATGATGATGATGATGATGATAAGCCCACATTTGTATCTTACTAAAGCCCTTTCTTCCTTTCTAGGAATAGTAGACAGTCTTACCTTTAAATTGTTAACAGAGGGCGAAAATTTGTGTATAGGAGCAAATATCTCATGTTTGCTTGGATTTCACAGAGGACAGCAAAGCACTAAACACTAAAGTATGTTAGTGCAGAGGTGATTAAATGTATAGTCTTCAAGAACTGTGTACATACATGCATACATGTATCATGTATCACTGCTGTGTACAATACATTGCCACCTGAAGATTGAAGACGTGGCACGGCCAGCACTCTTCCCAGTTAGGTGATAATTTTTACATGGTTAGATCAACGTTAATCTTAGTTTGACCACTCCGGGTTCGAATCCCAGGAAGCCTTCCGACCAGAGTTGTTAATTGTGTTGTTCTGTGTACTGTTTGTGTGTAAATGTGTACTGTACTACTGCCGCCGGGTGTCAACCCAAAAGCAATTAACAAATATATCAATATCAGTATTAATAATTTATTGATTGGCCTAACAAAAGAAGGGTTGAATTTTAATGGGCATTTTGTATACTATAAGTGGCAAGCACTTACGAATATCGTTTTGATCAAGTCCTCTTTCACCGCCAAATGTCAAGCAAGTTGATTTTCCCATGCAGTTATACTTTTTCCTTTTCTACTTTCAGATTGGATTCAATGCGGAGCACTCCTGGTAGGTACCACCAGTTGATATGTCTTTTTGGAGAAATGATGTGTAACATACCTGACGAATCTGCATATATTTTGTACATTACATTGCTCTAGAGTTGTTGGTATATAGTGAAAAAGTGAATACATTTGGAAGATGATGGTTGAGCAGTGTAAGCAAACAAGGTCGCCTCTCTCCCCATTCCCCTTTTTGTAAGTGAATTGGTCTCTTCCTTGGTAGGGATTTAAATGACATTATCATGAGAATCAGTTATGTTGGAAGGCATATCCAGAAGTTTCTGAACTCAGTACTAGGACCAGAAACAGCAAGTAGTATTGCTTTCTTTCACTAGATCTCATAGTACGAAAATCTTTTGAGTCAGCCTAGTGAGTTTGGATCCATAAGCATCTGTGTTGCTTCGTGTTTATTTTTATGTATGTACAGTGTGTTGCTTGATTTTACAATAGATGATTTGAAGGAACATCACAGTTGCATTAAGTTTGGTTTGGAATTCAGGAAAACGGCATCAGAAACATATGAAATGCTCAGAATGGCTTTCAGTGACATTGCCACGGGGAGAACATTGACTTCTGAGCGGTTTTTGCCATGGGGAGAACATTGACTTCTGAGCGGTTTTTGCCATGGGGAGAACACTGACTTCTGAGCGGTTTTTGCCATGGGGAGAACACTGACTTCTGAGCGGTTTTTGCCATGGGGA
>Ga0268261_10001781_pt1 | contig 15116 bp, 9 predicted proteins | sample TergutNc150P1_FD_190353 | JGI IMG/M metagenome (GOLD analysis project Ga0268261, IMG submission 190353) | Nasutitermes corniger P1 segment gut microbial community from laboratory colony in Florida, USA - Nc150 P1 (SPAdes) (version 2) | ecosystem: Host-associated > Arthropoda: Insects > Digestive... | reverse complement strand
CTCTGCGACGAGCTGATCACTCGTCCAGAGGAGTCCTACCGACTGTGCTGCGTCGTTGTGTGTGATCTAGAAACATCAAGAATGGGTGCTCCATATATATATGACATTAGTCGCCTAAGGGTTAAAGTTACATGTTTGTACTCTTGCCAGCAGTATACTGTTAACTCATTTTGAGATATTTTACAACCATTTCATAACCCAATGGGCTCAATGAAGTCCAGATAATGCAAGATACATTCACAGAATCAGTGACTGACAGTGAAATTTCTGGTCATAAATCACACACAGTCAGTCTTGGAACAAATTTTCTCAAGTGTCAAACTATCTCAGGACTTCTGGATTATCAGTAACAGAATTAAAGAAATTTTACTGTGTGTACGTGGTGAAGTAACTGTAATATCACGAAAATCTTGTAGAGGTCAGACAAAAATATTACATTGAGTTTTTAGGCTTTCGCTCCTCTGAAATGTGGCACTGTGTCTCAAGGTAACTATTGTCCAACATTTTGCAACAACCTACTGGTCTCAAAACATCAAGTACTAATTACCCGGTGACACAGCACCACAACCCAAAAAAACGGAGACCTCATATGACATCAAATTTGACTTCTAAACATACAACTAAATGCAAAAATATACAGTACTAACCTCTGTTAAAATGTAGACAACAGATGAATACACTGCAAAGTCTAACAGCCACTGGTATTCAGAATAAAACTTCAGATGAACCACATCTAAAGCAGTCACTTGGACAGTCTCCAACTACACAAACAATACACCATTCATTCTCATTATTACCACCAAACATATTGGCAACTGACAAGCAAAACATATGAATAAGTATCCTTTACCAAAGTCATACTTCACTCAGACCCATGAATTCATAGACAAACCTCAATGTCCAAACTCCTTGGAATGTGGAAAGTTTCAGTTGGCTTTCCAGTCTCAATATTCTTCCCACCTCTCCTTCCCTTCGATTTATCTTTAGGAACTCCTGCTAGAGCTCGAAGCTCTTCATCGGTTGGATACAGATACCTCTTCAGTCTACAAGACAATAAAACTTAAGTCATATTTAAGGCTATGTAATAAAGCAGCAAAAAGGAGGTGATTCCATGTAAAATGTAAAAATCTCCCTGCATGGTCTCATATTATACAAAAATTATAGTTAAACGTGGACTTGTGTGATGTCTGACTTTGAAAACTTTTTCTGAAGGTTTATCTACATCAATTAAACAAAGACAGCAATGTATGTAAAACATAAGTCTGTGGTTTGCATTCATGTGATGTTCATACCTCCTCTGCTATCCTTGGTTACCCTAACAGCCAGATACCGTTTCATTCAAATACAGCACTTTTCTGATGATTTAACATTACCAGCAATGATGTAACATACTTAGACCTTCATGTGAAGCACCCAACATTTTTACCCAACGGTACACAAATTTGTATTTTCTTAACAGATGTTCACATAAGTTCCTGGTAGCAAATTTCACACAATTCCATCCAGTGGGAGCCACAATAATACATGAGAACAGACTGAAGGTCAGACATGACAGAGCCAATAGGCACTTTTCACAAATACAGAACATGCCTTCAAAACAATTCCATTGGCCTCAAATGACTCCTGGCATATGAAAATTTAACTGGCATCCAAATGAAAATAGTAACTCAATGCAGCAATCCTTTTGAAAAATTAGCAGACATTTTCCCAACAAACTCTCCTCCTTTTATGGAACACGAAAGTTAATTACTGTGCCCCTAGAACCTGTCACTGGATCTACCCTGAGCCTTATGAATCCAGTGCACATCCTCATAGCCTACTTCCTTAACACTGATCTTAATATTATCCTCCAATCTACAACTACATCTCCCAAGCAGCACCACTCCTTCAAGTCTTCTGACCACATTTTATTTAATTTTGTCTGTCCTCTCCATGCTGCATGCTCAGGCAATTTAATACTCCTTAAAGTCCTATACTTTGTTAAAACACCAAATTTTTCATGTATCAAAAATGGAATTCAAGTCATGTCAAATGATTTTAGTGATTTTCCACCCCGGAGAACTTACTGTTATAAAGAAAACTTCCATGAATCACTTTTTTCTTCATTTTACCACACAGGAATTCTTATGTGCATCTTTACAGCCCACAGAAGTTACTGCATCTTGCCAACTTCTTAGGTATGAAGAAGTCTTTACCATAACTAAGTCTGTATCACAGACACAGCTCAGTTATAATATCTAGCAACACTTTCTGTGTCAAATCACCCCTGAAACATTTGTAAAGTGCCATGTACTTGGTACTAGCCAGCAGAAATGATCCATACAGGCAGTGAAATAATACATTCTGTAATAAATAAAGTAAAATGCATCCTAGAACAGGTCATGAAGGCCAGAGGAGGAGTAGAGGTATAACTATACTCTTTCTTTAACCTCGATACTAAATGGGGCACGTGGTGGCACAGTTGGTTGAGGCACTGCACTACAAGCCGGAAGGTCATGGGTTCAATTCCCATTGGTGTCACTGGAATTTTTCATTGACATCCTTCCGGCTGCACTATGGCCCTGGGATTGACTTAGCCTCTAACAGAAATAAGTACGTGTACCAGGAATATTTCCTGGGGGGGGGGTAAAGGCAGCCGGTGCGTAGGGCCGACCTTTCCACCATTCGTGTCCCAACTGTCTTGAAATCTGGGAGCCTCAACCTCCTGGAACCCTCTGGGCCTGTAAGGGGATTGCTTTGCCCTTACTAAATAGGGTGGGAGGTCAATGCCATGCTCTGGCCACCTTACCCCTGGAAATGACCCAGTACCCATTGTACAGGAAGTTGAGTGGGCCCCAGGGCCAATCTGGAGAAGTGCAGAAAATCCCCCCCCCCCGAGATTTGATCCCCAGACTGCCCAGCCCAATAGCAAGTCACTATACAAACTCACCTGTAATAAACTACACTAAAAAATAAAGTCGCTTCATATGTTATAGGACATGGCCATATTTCAAGTGCAGCAGTAACAATCTGCAACTACCTTTACAATAGTCTTTATATATGCACTTGTACCAGAATTCAGGCAGCTATATTAAACACTGATCATCACAATGCACAGATTTCTGCAACAAAATCTTTGAAGCCCATATATGCTTCATCTGTGTACATAAAGATGGACATTCACTCCATTACACATTTTCTGAACACCATTTAGTCCAACACTGACTTAATTAACAGCAAAGCATCTTGCAAAAATTCATAAGTAACATAAAATAAGCTATAAAATACTGAAATACAACAGAATTTATTGTGTATTCTAGTAATAAGGTTAATTTAAAAGTGAATGCTGCAACTTACCCAGTGGAACAAAGAATCCATCTTGCTAGAGAATAATGCGGACCTAACTTCTGTATGATGCTTACCATCACTAATGTAATAACAAGCTGGGTCCCAAGTAACGCCTGAAATGTATGTTACACTTTGATAAATGCACTAGTGGATGATGCCACTATTATACATTTGTTCCCACATAAGTATCTAATTATATCTAAATGTAAAACTAAAATCCCTGTTAATAATTATTTACTTGTAAAAACTTGGCAAGTCAACAGCAACAATCTCTCAGCAGTCCACTTTGGCAGTCCCAACTCCCACATACAATACAGCTATTTATTACTTCTGGGTAGAAGATAATGGAGATGACAACAAATAATCCTTCCGAAACATTTCTACCTACTTACCAAATTATGCTGCATTATATCCCATTAGACCATAATCTTAACACAGCATTTTGACATTCATTAAAACCTACAATCTGGTAAACTATCAGTTATGAAAACCTTTACTGATATACAACATATAAATCTGGTTTGTTCTCTGATATCCTAGAATGTCTTATAAACCCCACTCTTTAGTTGGTGATCTAATCGAACCTAACTACAGATCAGACCACCAGCTCTCCTCCACAATCTGATGAACTGCATGAACAATAAAACTATCCCAGTACACTAGTTAACAAAACCAAAATTAAACAATGCAACCAACTGTCAATATATAAGTAACATACAGACAAAATTTCTATATACATGCATATAGGCATACACATTTACCAACATTCCATGGATTCAGAAGTTTGGAAGACAGAATGTAAGATGTGGAACACATCATAAAATACAAAACATACACAAGAGCACAAAATACCCTAAATGTTACTAAATTAAATATTCCACTAAATTTTATATGAAGCACATACAACTGGAGACCATTCACGGCACAGCTGTGGCAGTGTTGATGGCACAGCCGCATTATTGATTTGGCAGTCACAATGACGGACCCTTGCATAAAACAGTACAGTCAATATGATGGCATACCAGGTTAAGCACCCATCCGAACACAATCAGAGGGGCTATAAGAGACCCCAACTGCTGCTGCACTTCAAATCCCATGATGACACAATCAATGCAACCTGTTACTAACACTGCAAAATTTACTGCCAAGATCAAGAACAAACATCAGAAGTGAACTCAATGACATCATTCTGCTGCATTACACTGTTCATCCCCCTGTGACCCACAAAGTGCAGAATCAGCTGAAGATCATGCCACATTAACATTCTAAAAAATAGTAACTGTAAACAAAAAGCCCCTTAGAACCTTATTATATCTTTCTTTGTAGGATTTCTGTACTGACATGCCTCAGCAAAGCCTAAGGACAGGCCGAAACATTTAACACAATGAAAAGGCAACAATTTGAATTAAAATAAACCTACGCTGTTAGATTGAATAAGTGTTTATTTCGTAATAAAAACAGCGGGATGGCTTACATAAAGACAAAAGTATGTAATCTCTTTCAACTACATGGAAATTGCCATAAACATTCCCCATAAAACTTAATGGAATTTTTACTCGTAGTTTAACCCACTTACCATTTTTGAGTAACGTCAGGTACGAACCCTCCAAACTACAGAAAACATGAAGAACGATAAACTTAACACAAAGTACTGTACAAATACACTCTGCATTTCGACGTTCTGTAGTCAGCATCAAACACCAAATACAAATTACCAAAAAACATCATGCTGCTTGTGCATAACGACTGAAACTTCCACACCACGGATAAGCTTGTATGGCCATACGATCTAGGTCATGGATATGGGAGGCTAACATCAGCCTCACACGTGCTAGCAGGACATAGCTATTACTGCCATCTTTACGTGTGAACTACGAAAAAGAGTGTGAGGGACAAGAAAAGCAGAACATCTTTGATCCACACTGACCACGACTCTTATCCATGACTACGACAGAGTATACGGAGCACTATACTCGGTGGGGATGCTATTAATACGGATTGTTAATAGAGGATCCTTGTTAGGCGCTGGACGTAAAGCAGGCGTACCAATGAAATTCGGATGGGATAACGCAAGTAGTCGGGGAAGGGGGAGGGGGGTCGCACCAATTGCAATGTAACTTTGTCCATCACAGATCGTATATGGACTGCCTGTAGGTCAACGGACTGAGACGTGCAAGAAGTCATGCGGCGCGTTCCCTAAGGTACTATTTTGGCATTTGCCTGAGAAGCCACGAAAAAAATCTCAGTCAGATCCTCAGACTTTTTGGAGCTTACGCAGCATAGATTGGTAGTTAGTTACAGACATTTTGACCCTAATGAGACCAATAGGTTGTCCCGAAACGTCGACAGGCCAGTCTTAAGACTGATTGACTCTTAAAGATGGGACCGTTAAGTTGTGCCAAAACCTCGGTAACTAACTACCAATCTTCACAGTGTAACATTCCAAACGAGTAAAGAAATCATTATACAGCAGCAAAGCCTGAAATCATGCGCATCTCAATCAGTGCAGTACATGCCCTGACCCACATTCAAACAGGGCAGCCCATGAATAAAAGTCAGAAGTAGGAAAATAAAATTGAGAAATTATATCAGTACAGTGCAGTACATGCCCTGACCCACATTCAAACAGGGCAGCCCATGAATAAAAGTCAGAAGTAGGAAAATAAAATTGAGAAATTATATCAGTACCTAACTTTGTACCATTACATCTCAAAATCAAGATGGCTAATTCCGCACGTGGACGAGATGTTAAGTAGTGGTGATATACAACAACAGCCTACTTAATCATTCCAGATAAAAATTAATCTCATAAAACATATGTAATGTAAAACTGTCTTTTTATGTACTGCGATAAACTAAACCACAAATCTCTAGCAGTCTGTGGACCACAAAAACTTTCATCCCTGCTCTTTATGGTATATTCTAAGGGGCACTACTGACACAATAACTGTCAATGAACAAAACAGAAGACAAAACTCATGCAGCATGGTCCCATTCGGCTTCTTAACACATTAATTCCTGGTGACTTTCTTCCTTGTGCTCATTTGGAGATAAAGCAAAGTGGCTATCTCTATTCCATAACAAAGAAAAGATACATATCCGCACAATAAGAACCAACAGGGTACGCTATTTATTTTCAATTTATTTCAATAATTAATCTCTACATGTTTTGAGCAGGCTTTCTGCTCATCATCAGGTGGTACTACTCTCTATATACAGCAATTGGTATATGTCATGCGTTTATGTTGACTGGCAGTTGGCAGGATCCACGCCAACTGCCAATCAACATAAACGCATGACATATACCAATTGCTGTATATACAGAGTAGTACCTCCTGATGATGAGCAGTAAGCCTGCTCGAAACATGTAGAGGTTCATTACTGAAATAAATTGAAAGTAAACAGCACATCCTGTTGGTTCTTATTGTATGGATATATCACGATGCACGGTCAACACAACATAAAAAACAATACATACTACACAAAGCACAGTCCCATGCACAAAACAAATGTGTAGGTATATCAGATACATTCAAGAGTTAGGTTGAAATGTGAAGTAGTCACACTCCTCATTTGTCTTGCACACTGAGACTATTTGGACCTAAGTAGAAGTGGCAGGCTCGACAAAATTTAAACAGTGAGAAACTTCATTTGTACCATTTTTCAAACATGAGAGTGAGTGGGTCATGTAACATGCATGCGCATGTGCACACACACATACAAAGAAGAAACGCACACCAGCTTTCCATTGAGAGCCTGAACACAAATCACTTGAAAGAACTAGGCATAGTTGGGTGAGGATAAGAATTGTTCTCAGCAGGGGACAGAGGAAAGAATGGATTCATCTAGCTCAGGAAAAGTAGCAGTAGCTTATCAGTACCCATGCAAGAATGCTCTATTGGCAAAACCAGAAGTTTTCTTCTTTATATGGAATGGATTGCTAGATGGAGGTTTCGCAGTAATTATTGCACAGAAATTAAACATCAAGCTGACTGTTATCTGCATAACTGTAGATGTTCAAGAGCTGACTATACATAAATATATAAAATGTGCACAATTTGAACAGTCAGAAGTATAACGCACCACAATCAACCAACAAAGCATTCTACTGCAAAATCTGTTCTTTAATTTTAATATATTTCTTTTATACAATCTTGAATCACAATTAACATATCAGAGATATCCATACATTACATTATAAAAATGTCATGTTAAATAGGTTGGGGAGAAGGTAAGGTGGAAATATGAGGAGGAAGATGGAGCTATAAGGAAGGAATTGACAACATTATCATGCAAAAAATGGCAATTGGTCATTCACAAGTCTTTAAATACAACAATGTTTATGCTGAGAGAAAAAGACAATTTATCCAGTAAATAACAAACTGTGGAATAATACGTTTGTCCGCAACATTATTAAACCAGCTGATGAATTACCGGTATGTTTTCATCATATTTTATACACTTACTTGAAAGTTCCATGAAGTGATCAAAAAAGGACACTTGGGTGTGATGAAATATGGCTTTTTGCACCTTAAAGTACTTTACCTCTGTGACAGTTAAAGGATTATCAGATTTTAGAAATGCAGAGAATAACTGTGTGTTGTAACTATGTGAACACAAATGAGGCAAAGCACAGTACCCCAAAAGACTCAAACATAACTACTAAACTGCTTCTCCACCAAGTTGTAATTGAATTATTTTATCTGGTTTTTAACAGCTGGTAAACTGCCTTTACATGTTTCATGAAATGGAAACCAAACAATCACTGACATATAAGCACAGACACAGATTTCTGGGTGAAGACTGGGGTGAAAGGGAAGCATTATATAATCACAAAATAAATAAAATGCACAGTAACTAAATACCTATATACAATTTTAATACAAAATTCTCCAATCTCTGACAGAAGAGAACACAAAATCTCTGTAAAATTAAAAAAAAAAAACCTAATGACTTAGGAACCGTGTGTCTAAACACTGTAATACCAAGAAGGGCAAGTAACGTAACGGAACAAGCACTGCAGTGCTCAAGGTGACCATATGTCATGAAGAGCCAAAGATTCATTCAGGTTAATCAATATCTATGGGTTCCCCCTACTAAAACATTTCTTAAACTTCATTGACAAATCAACATACAGATAATTCTATGGTACAAGAAATTCACTAAGTTGTAATTAAAAAAAATAACAATTTATACCTTATTTACAAGCCATCTTATTACATTACACTCTTTCCAATATTATTGTAAACACATTTGCAATGTTCATAATTACAAACCTTGGTTTTGCTTCCAACCACAATGCCATCACACATCACGTTGGATTCATTTTTCATCTGAGCAAGCAAACCACATGAGAGTATTCTGATCGCATAAACAATTATAAAAAAACTCATTTTGCCAAACCAGATAACTGCCACAAATTTAGACACTACAGTTATATTAAATCAATACTTATGTCCTTAAATTTTTTCTTTCTTCATTCTGTCCTTTTTCTTAAAAAATGCAGGATCTCTACAGGTCATTCTGTCCTTTGATTTAGTCTGAACAACATTTTTGGTATTGCTGTTTATAAAATATATATATATATTTATATATAAGATTACATACATCTGAATCCTTGATTCAATAATGAGAATCTACAATTATGATGCTCTTAATTGGTTAGTCAAAGGAATTTACATTAAAGATCACATTAATTTGCAAAGAGTATCTGTTCTCCTCATGCCATACACACACACGATGTTCAGACACCAAGAAATATGTTACCAGCAACACACACTTTCCTCACATTAACATTCATTTCAAATGTCAGAAAAAGACATGAATCACATCGTAACTAAAATAGAGCAATCACTTATATTGTCCATTATAACGTAATTACTGAAATTCCAAACATCAGTATTGGAATAATGTGCACATTGAGGTTAAAACATGAGAGCACCAAAACACTACTGCGGTAAACTGAAGTTTACTATTTAAATAAATCAACCAACAGATACAACAGTTTCACAAGTTTATTACTTGACGTTTATGTGTGGCTCAACATGTTTTGGGCGTCTCCTCGCCCATCATCAGGAGCTTACAACCGCATTAACAGCCCCTGGTTTTACCGGTGGTGCGTGGTGGTAGCAGCATTGTTGGTCATGGTCAGCCAGACCACAACCAACAACGCTGCCACCACCACGCTCCAAGGTAAAACCAGGGGCTGTTAATGCAGTTGTAAGCTCCTGATGATGGGCGAGGAAATGCCCAAAACATGTTGAGCCACGCATAAACGTCAAGTAATAAACTCGTGAAACTGTTGCATCTGTTGGTTAATTTATTTAAATCGTATGATGATGCACGGACCTACGAACGTCAAATGAAGTTTAATGACATATTAGACTGGAGGCAGAATGGAGAGTGAGTGTCACAAATTGTGTACACTATTAAAAATAAACAGTGGAACTGCATAAATAATTACATGAAGTTCAAGTACTTCTGCTTACCAGCCAACAAAAGACCTGCTCATTTTCTGGCTTCAGACCAGGGAAAGTAAACATGGTTCATTCCTTAGGTGAATTAAATTTTAAAAAGCTTATCACATTTGTCATTGGTTTCAAAATCACCTTAGTTCTAAGCACATTAATACTGACAGAGCACAGTTCCATATGTCATGTTGTATGAAACCTCAAAAATCCACTGACAGGCTGCAAACTATTAATATTGGTACACCGTGGGACCAATAATTTGGTTATATCAAGCTAAACTCAGAAAATTAAATACTCTCACATCTGAATTCATAACACAACAGTTTTATGACAGACTCATGCAGAGCAACTTTCACTGTTCATACAGCCAGTCAATGATGACAATTTTTTGGCAAAAGATTGATATCTCAAGGGCTCCAGTCATCTAAATATTCTAAATCTCTTATACAGAAACACTGTACTGTGGGGTTATTTGAAGATGCTGTATAAGAGAACTGTCAGAACCACTGAAAAACTGAAAATTTGTATCACAGATGCAGCAGAAGACACTTCATTGAAAGTCACACTCAATATTTCTATAAAACAAGTGAAAGAAACAAGACGTACCTAACACAAAATGAGCTCAATACATGTTAAAATAAAAGTTGCAGTAGGATGTAAAATGATGCTACCCTATTTATGCAGTGATGTATGGTAGTAGACTAGAAGTTAACTTCATGGGCAATGTATGTGGGTTTGTCAGGCATTTTACATGGATGCACACTTGTATTTAACACATTCACTGCAAAAAAAAAAAAAAAAATCCAAAACACATAGGAGCAATAGTAGATTGTACCGGCATACATCAAAAGCGCATTTGTTGTTGTCATTAATGAACACCTTAAACATATGTTTATCAGAGATTCCTTAAAACTCCCAGAACTTACTTATATGAATTGCATGCAGCATCTTAAAACTTGAACAAAATCATATCAGACTGCATACCTATGAGGAAATGTTACCTGAGGGCTCATTTAGACCATCAGGCATTACCGACAGCCTATTTCTTCTCTTTCCAACCTTACATTCAAAGTGTAATTCTGTTTAGTCTCCACAGCAGTAACAAGGTATCTTACATGTCCGATGCAGGAGTTGTATGTGGTCACAGCAGATTTGTGCTAGACCTAAGAGTTGTTTTGGACAACCTATGTTCTAGGTTTATTAGAAACATCTTTCAGACTAACTCTGTCTCTGCTTCTGGATGGGTAAACAGAGATTGAGACTCTAATATATATATCCAACAAGATGCACTTGTTACAGAGTTTATTTTATCTGACAACTGCTCTACATGTTTCGGGCGTTATCATCACCCATCTTCAAGAGCACAAAACAACTGTAACTACCGCATCTGGTAACAGTTTCACCATATTGTTGTCTGCTGCTATCGTGGAAGAGTTGGAATTGATTTGAGTGTGTTGTGGGTGGCGTATGCCACCCACAACACACTCAAATACGGTGAAACTGTTACCAGATGCTGTAATTACAGTTGTTTTGTGCTCCTAAAAATGGGTGATGATAACGCCCGAAACATGTAGAGCAGTTGTCAGATAAACTCTGTAACATGTGCATCTTGTTGGATATATATATCTGAATATTATTACAATGCACAGACCCATGAATGTTAAAAAAAAAAAAAAGAGAGATAGAGATCTTATTGTACTGGTCCCATTACAAAGATGTTTCCTCTATGTGAACTTCTGTCCAGTGACAGAGACTAGCTCTTTCTAACAGACCCAACAGAGCAGGATCCTCACTCTCCTATTCACCTGAAGATGAGACAAATACAACGTTCAAAATCTTTTTAATAAACCTAAATGATGGACAATGCCCAGAACAGTGGTTGATTTATTACGAAACACAATCATCAGGATCTCTTAAAGCAAATGTCTGGCTTTCATAGCTACCTCCGTATTTGTGAGCTGCACCACAGCATGGCAGAATTTCAATTGTTTGATGTAAACATGACCCAGGTTGTGTCAAATTACTTAACAGCTTGGACTATATAGATTACGAAAATATTCTCTTGCTTTTAGCAGTTTGTTAGGGTACATTAGAATACATACTTAAATCGCATAATACACAACCATACACAGAGAACACAGCTTGGTCAAAAAGAAATACAGTGATGCGTGAAAGAAAGGTGTGCACACAGAGATACACACATCACCTGAATTCCATACGCAACTTAGAAACAACCTTGATGGAATGCAACCTCAAACAATTTGGACTCAAAGAACTGAGACAGACTGTATTGTAGTCATGGCAACATACAGATTAGGAGCCCTAACTGAAGAAAAAATTGTAGAAACTGCAAAAGCCAATAATTTTGATATGAGTTTCACACCAAAAGGAAGTGCATGCAACTCACCATGTGAAGTTCATGAAGGAGACATTTTAGAATGACCACACGACTCAGATCAGACAGTATTTTCTGAAAATAACGGCTGACCCATCATTTCACCCTTTATTGCCAATTGTGCAGTACAATCCACACTACAAGACATTCACAACCTGAAAGTACCTGGGACATTTTATACCCTTACACAGTTAATCTGTACACATAATAGCAAACTGCAGCACACTTGCCAAAACCGGGGACAAAAACACTGAAAAAGCAGTGAACAGTGGGTGCCTATACCAATGACACTGCCATTTTTTACTGGGACAGTTACTACAACAGTGTCCAACTTTTATAAGCCCTCTGTGACAAGAAAATTGCCAAATTATCCATCTTAATGAGAAATCTACCAAGCTAAGGTATGGGAAGGTCATTTGTAAGCAGCAATAAATGCTGCTGAGAAAACGAACTGTTAAAAATGACATCAACTCTCCACACACCAGAAACTGGAGATGTCCTGTGCAGAAGGGCAGACACAGTGAGGGTGAAGCCAAAGTATGTAACTGACTATAATATCTACACATGAGTGGACTATGCTGATTATTGCTTCTCATAATGCCCTACAGTACAAAACATGACACTGGCCACAGAAAGTGTTTCCCTGCATCATTATAGCTGATATAGACCTGAAGGTCTACTAAAGGTAATATAAAATTTTTATCTGTTTCTTTCTCCTTTTCTGAAATTTGCAGTTTATGATTCTTTCTTCAGGTGGTGAAAGACTTCATGCGTACACTTCAAAACATGGTATTTAAAGTAAGGGTTAAATTTAAATGCTTGACAGTGAATGTATAACAACTTCTATTTGTATCTATAAACAAATCTGTGATATGTGACAATTCCTTTAAATAATTACTAACATGGACATACTACGAAAGACAAGGAACTCACTATGGATTTAACTTCAGAATTTCCTAAATAGATCAAACATTTTCCTGTGCATGCAGGTAGAACCATTTCACAATAATTTTTCTTTGCAACATTTGTTACAAGTATGTTCTTTGATGTAAACAGTAAATCACACAACACTTTATCCACTGCAGTATAATAACTGACAATGATGAGATCAAGTATGTCTGTAAGTCAAGTTATTAAGAAATTATTTTTTGCAAATATATATATTTAGCCCACAAAGCAAAACCCTCAAAAAAGGCTAACTTTTTGGGTAGGACAAAGAGAAGGTGACACATTTTTAAGTAAAATTTTAAGTGGATTTACTTTAAAGTGGAGCATAACACAATGATGTCAATGTCTCTATCATCTCAGTATCAACAATTAGTCAACACAATGACACTTTAGACATAACACTACCCACAATTCCAATACTGCATGTGCGGATTATCAATAATTCCAAAACTAAGAATCATAATCACACTGATAACAGTTTAGGCTTAATGCAACATAATACACAACTTACATTTTCTGATCGAGTTACATTAGGCAAGAGATTTCCACTTAGAACCAACAAATAAAACTTGACATAATTTAACACCTCTGGAATGTTGCAAAATGGAGTTACATGAATTTTTTCAAAGTCTGTGAGTTTCTTGTGATGTTCATGCTTCATGAATTAATTGTGACCTGTAGCGACAAAGTAAATAACCCTCACATAAAACTTAAAATGCTGCGTTACAAGATTCACTTTCATTGATGATTTTTCATAGATGAACACAACTTCCAAGAACAACTGCTGATAATGACGAACATCTCCACCTGAGCTGAGGTTCTTTGTGCTTGCTAAAAGATCCAGCAAACACTGATAATGTAATAACCAAAATATTTTGAGAGAAAATGGTTGAGATTATATTATCCACCAATACAATTCAAACATAGAGCACCCAAGAACACTAGCTAAGTCCATTACTTCAAAAGTCTGTTCATTTTTGGTCACAGATCACAGAGATATTTATCTCTACATTTACGAATGACTACCATGATCAATGATTGTATTAGTCCTGCCTCGTTTATTACCAGTGTTACATAGTTCAAACTGATTCTCAGAACATGGCTAGAGTTGCTGCCACCTGACGTGGGGAACGAGGAATCAGCACAAGAGGGCGCAGCTGAACCAAACTTATTGGTGGAGCCTGGTGTAATCGTTTGGTCATCTTCCTGTTCCCTGTATCTGCTGATGGAAATCTGGCAAGGAAACCTGCACTGCTTCCTCTTCTACGTGTAACATCTGATACGACGACAGGCCTTGACAATCTCCGTGGTCCTCTGTCTCCGTGGTACAACAACGGTGATGAACAATCATCTCTGCACTGTTGTCAGACTTTGTGATGTCGCATTTCATATGCATTCCGACCACCATATGCTCCTGCATATAACTCTGGGTGATTTGTGCGACTGTAGCTAGCTGGTGGAGCAGATGCTAAACAGGACAGGAGAGTTTTAATCAGTGTTACAACTACACTGCAAACAATGGTCCCTTTCCAAAACCCTTTCAATGTTTCCCTAAATAATGCTACATGTCCAGCCCATTCATACCTTTTTCATTTAATTAGCCTAACAATACTAGGTACAGATCACCATTAGGCAATTTTATTTGTTCACACATCACTTCATCTTCCAATTTTATTTGTTCACACATCACTTCATCTTCCAATTTTATTTGTTCACACATCACTTCATCTTCCAATCTCCTCAGCACCCCCAATCCAATTCCACTGCACCCTCATTTAACCCTTAGGCGACTAATGTCATATATATATATGGAGCACCCATTCTTGATGTTTCTAGATCACACACGACGACGCAGCACAGTCGGTAGGACTCCTCTGGACGAGTGATCAGCTTGTCGCAGAGACCTCTACCTGACAACACATGACACTCACAACAGACAAATATCCATGCCCCCGGTGGGATTCGAACCCACGATC
>Ga0268261_10001780_pt1 | contig 15119 bp, 23 predicted proteins | sample TergutNc150P1_FD_190353 | JGI IMG/M metagenome (GOLD analysis project Ga0268261, IMG submission 190353) | Nasutitermes corniger P1 segment gut microbial community from laboratory colony in Florida, USA - Nc150 P1 (SPAdes) (version 2) | ecosystem: Host-associated > Arthropoda: Insects >... | reverse complement strand
GTATTAATAACACCTGATCACTCACCGTGGGTTGTAGAATCAGCAACGCCAACAGCAACAGCACCCGCAACGTCTCCAGCAACGACAGCACCCGCAACGTCCACTGCACGACAGCACCCGCAACGTCACATCAACATCAGCACCCGCAACGTCACAGCAACAGACAGCAAGCAGCGTCGGTGGCAACGGGCAGCTGCACAGCAACACGAGGCGTTGTACTGCGGGATATTACAAACTCACTTGATATTTGAACATTCACACACATAAACAATATATCACTAACAGCAGCAGTTGTTCAATTACCGTGTAACTAATTGATGCCTAAAGGCGTAGCAGCAAGAGGCAATGTTGAGCGTCAGCGTCGGCAGCGTCTTCGTCGTCGTCGTCGTCGTCGTCGTCGTAGCGTGTTAAATATGGAGGCCGGAGCTTCGTTACTTGCAGTAACACACAGTAACTGAGTGCAGCGGAAATGCAGAACGTCTTTCCAACAGGACTACATATATATTAAACTAAACGCTTATTCAGCATTACGTCATAGTCTGCTGCAGAGCTACATGCCTGTCACCTTGCGTCGGCCTGCAGCTTGCACCAAGTCTATGACATCACCCTCCCTCCTCCTAGCGCTCGCGTGTAGAGGCTGTCCAACTTCCGCGCCACACGCAACGGCTACATATATAAATGCTAACTTCACACCTATACACATAGTCAACTCTCAACAACGACGCCGACGTCGACGCCAACGCCATGTATCTGCTGCAAGCCGTTGAACATTACCTGGGCTCCATAGTCACATAGCCTGTGTATATCATAAACTACCTATTCGTCGACACGCCAACACCAGCCGTCATCGAGGAGTTAACAGCATTCTTCGCCAGCAAAGGTGTTTCTGAAACGTTGGCTTACAAGCTATATCGCGCCTGTAATCTCCCAGCAACAAATGAGCTCGTGCGCCAGCTATTCTACACACGCTATTCAGTCTGGCACACATCCGACAGCGTTCGACGCCTCTCCAAGTACTATGATGTACGTATCAAGAAATACGTACGTCTCGACGTTCCATATTCCGCAGATCTCTTCGCCCATAGGGAAAATCCAGTACCTATACCTGGCTTACCTGCACCGCGCTTAGGCGTCCAAAACACAGCCACGCCGACGCTGATAAACACCATGTTGGAACTGGTACTTCAAGTGCAATTTTAAAATTCTGCTTATAAAACCACTGTCTTCAATATATTCTTTTTCAACACTCTTTATTTCACAAAAGCCTATCCACATCCCGTACACCACTGGTCTCTAAATACAAACCACAGCTCCTAAATAACAAGATAAACCGACACATTTCTCAACTTACACAAGTTCCTACAGGCAATTAACACGTACTCACGTTTCCAAGGCGTTACGCTCCAGTGACATGCGCTCGCTCTAACTGGCCATTAAGCACGTTCCACCTCCACGAACGTGCCGATCGCTGTATCAAACTAGGCCAACACATTCCTTCTTCCTTATATGGATTCGATCAACATGTCTTCTTTCCTAGAACTCCAGCCGCCATTGCTGTACAGTACGCGCTCACACCCCAGCCCACATTATACACCAACCAATACGAGTAATGTTACATCCCACAACTCTTTATATGGTTAATGTCAAACGGCTACATTCCAAGAACTACCCACGCCTCGCCTGTTAAACGTCGACTCACCTCCTAGAGCAAGCCAGTACGCGCGCGGCCTTCAACAGCATCGGATCAACTCCTCGACAAACCACGGCAGGAATCTTACATCTACCAAACTACACGGAGGTACACAAAGCATCACGTCAACCACATATATTATTAAAAAAGCAACGTGACAACGCGTAACTTACTATAATTCGAGATGCTTTTTAATAATATATAGTGCCACTGTACACATCGATACATTCAAAATAGCGGATCCTTTTTAATAATATACACGAGATATTATTAAAAACGATCCGTCATTTTGAATGACCAATGTGTACGCTGCCACGTATATATTATTAAAAACATCTCAAATTATACAAATTTACAAGATGGCACAATGCTTTTTAACAATATCACATATACATTTTTAAAAAGCATCCTAACATCGTGGAAATTGGTATAAATTGAGATGTTTTTAATAATATATGCGTGACACCGTACACATCGGTACTTTCAAAATAACCGATCCTTTTTAATAATATATACACTATATTATTAAAGGACATCACACACTTGCGCAAATCCAAATGACCAATTATTTTTAATAAAATACACATAATATTATTAAAAAACAAAAATCACCCCAAATCCAAAATGGCCGTGTACTAAACTATACGTCTGCATGCCATATAAAGGGTACCCAACGTATAGTCAGCATACCATCATATCCCCACATCACTGCCGATCGTCCATCATGGAGAGCAAAAGGATCAAGACGGACGGAGCCTGACCTCCGTCACCGCTACACCATAACTTCCACCACCACCCCTACGCCAAAACCTGCTATATCCGGTCACTAACTACTGTGGTTGTAGTAGCAGCAGTAGTAGTAGTAACAGTAGCATTAGCGGTGGTGGGGGCGGTGGTAGTAGTAGTAGAACAGTAGTAGTAGTAGTTGTGGTAATAATAGTGGTAGTAGTAGTAGTAGCAGTAGTAGTATTAGTCGTGGTAGTAGCAGTAATAGTAATGGTGGAGGTAAAGTAGTAGTGGTGGTGGTAGTAGTAGTGATAGTAATAATAGTAGTAGCTGTGATGGTAGTAGTAGTAGTAGTAGTAGCAGCAGCAGCAGTAGTAGTGGTATTAGTAGTAGTAGTGGTAGTACTGGAACACACATCACATCGTCCTACAGACAGCAGACAGTACACGCCTTGTGTCATGTACTGTCCGTTGTAATCGGCAAATTGAATGCAATCGAAATAAGTCTACAACTGATTAGTGAACCTATCTCCTTTAATCAGAAGCACAGTGTCTGATTTTCAAACCTTAAAAATCTCCTCCTTACATTTCAGCTTTGCGACTACCACACATCTGTTCAAGTGTTGTGTTTTCTTAATTACTTTCGTCACAACCATACAGCCATTTCAAGCAAACATGCGAAGAAGAAACGCGTCTGCATAAGATGTCGCTACTCTCAGCTACCAATAAAATAAAGTAAAATAAATGCAATAGAATATGAAATATAGTTGGAATGTTCCTATACAGCAGAGCGAACAAACTAGCAAGAGACAAGGCAAAGTAAGCAACGGTGCAAGGTTCTTAGGCACCGGCCTCTCATTGCGAGGCACCGGTTCGATCCTAGACCAATCCTAGTGGGACCTATGGTGGGCAAAGTGCCACTAATAAGGTTTTCTCTCAACCTTTCGGCTTTCCTTTGTCACTTTCATTCCATGAAGGCCAAAAATTTACATGTTCGTTTATTCGCACACTCGACTTCCACCACCGATGCTACATAATGTCACTGAATGAAAGAACTGACCATAACACTTTTAAAAAGTTGCTTGTTTCTACGTTCTAAATCCGGCAAGGAATAGCTATCTGTTGCACAGTTAGTTGTGGAGACATCTATGGAAAACTATGAATACTAAGCAGGGAACCTATAGCTCAACCCTAATTTCGGTCTCATGCAATATAAAACCACCCTGCTTGTTAGACAGCTTCCAACGTTTCAGAAGAACCTACTACCTCCATCGTCATTCTCTCCTACCCTGTGTGTGTCAGCAGCAGGTTCCTCTACAATGCTTATCAAATTATATGGCGTCCAAAATAAAACAAAAAAATCTTATCATCCATCCCCGAGAAATTTTATTTCTTTTTTTCACGTACATACCGTTCATCTTGATAATTATCAAAGTTCTTTTTCACCCACCCAATGAACCACATCAATGTATTTTAACTCATTTTAACAATTGTAACTTTTTCAAGGCTCAGATATTATGCTCCCTGCTGACGGCATTTCATACCGAAACATTTAGGAGCTTTTTAATGTAAGTTTTAGTGGAAATTTAAAATTAGTTTTAAGACTATCCAATTGTAGTAGTAAGCATGCGGATATACCGAGTGACGTAACACGTAAACAAACCTAACCTTGAGATCCCCGTAAACAAACCTAACCTTCCCCTCCCACCCCATGGCTCCCAGACAGTATGGCGCCAGGGCTTAACCTAACTTTAACTTGTTATTATTTACAAACCTAACTCTCCCCACCCTTCTTTACGACTTTAGGCGATCACGTGACGGCGGAGGGGTGAATGACCTCCCCTCTAAACCTACCTTTAACTAGTTATTATTTTGAAACGTTGTTATTGTTACGTGTTGTATACAGCCTCAGGCGATGTTATGTAAACAAAAGATGGCGGAGGGGTGAATGACCTTCCCTGTAAACTTAACCTTACCTTGTTATTATTTTGAAACTTTTGTTATTGTCACGTTTTGTAAAGAGCCCCAGGCGATGTTATGTAAACAATTAGGTAGACAGTGTGACACCGTGCTTAACTTAACTTTTACTTGTTATGGTGAACAAAGCGCAATTTTAAATTTAGGGCAATATGGCGGATACGGGCGGTAATTTTAAACCTACCTTATTATTAATGGTTTGATGTAAACAAAGGCACCATTTTGAATTTGTGGCATAATGGCGTATACGCGCGCTATGTTTAAACCTAACTTGTTATTTTGGACTTTGCGACACCGCCATTTTGAATTTGAGACAATATGGCTGTTAGCGCTGTAATTTTAAATTAATGCTGACTAACTTAAACATTTACAATTTGAATAAGGCGGCCATTTTTTGATATGGTGGAATTGCGCGTCATTTAAACCTAACTTGATATTATTTGTTTGATGTAAACAAACCGCCATTTTCAATTTTAAACCTAACTTATTTTAATAGGGCGGTAATTTGTAAATATGGCGGTTAGCGCACTATTATAATTATTTGAATATTACAATATGGCTATAACTTTAAACGACACTCGAAAGACTTGGCTAGAGAGGTAAGTTATCAGACTCATAATTGAAAAATTCTAGGTTCGAATCCTGCGGCTTTAACCATATCTTTTTAAGGAACCTATCCCAGGTAATTATGGCTAATACACACAATTTTTACACTTTACAAATATATACAATGTTGGTTGTTTTTATTATAATTAAAAGTACAATATACATACAATTTAATCGTTTATTTCCACACTTATAACCATTCAGTTATCATCAGACAAACAACTGTTTTTATACTTTAATTTATTCCACAATGTATTTAAATCAATGGCATTTGATTCTGGAGGGGTACAAAAGGATGTGGATTCAAAAAACTTATTACACCACTCTAAAAGTTCATATTGTAGTCTGCCGTATTTGATCACTTCTCTGTCTATGCAGCCACTTGCCAAGTCCATTAATTGTGACCAATCTTTTTTACCTAGATACACTTGAGTGTTCTCACTCGTAATGCGTATATATCGTCCACAGTACACTCACAGAGTATGTTGCGTGTCACCAAGTTCATGCACTTCATTCTTGAGTATATCACTTTTGAATGTTACCAGAATGAACCACTGTATTTCGTTTAACACTGCATGACCGGAAGAAGTTCCAATTTTCACTTGTGGTTTGAGATAGTCATTATTGAGGTAGATGGAGACATACTTCGTCTCTTGCTCGTTGAGGTAGTATGTGCGACGAAGCAACGCCATCACCTGGAAAACATTAATGATAACCAGGCTGAGGCGGGCACTTTGCATATTTTAAACTAAAAATGTAACAGCTGAGCCACTGAGGTAATAAATGGGCTGTTCGGAATGCACAAACAAGTTTAGACTTGTGACATGTAAACGTGCAGGTGATGGCAAGCAGACTAACGTCGGCTAGTTCAGGGAAACCTAGCTGAGTAATATCAATAACTGTTCGGTCCATAAGACCGTTATTAAAGTTTGTTTTCTGAGGTCCAAAGCAATAAATTGCAACAGCAGATGATACTTCACGATGTACCACAGTTTCCACCTCTGAATATGGAACATTATCGTTCCAGTTTCACCAATGGCCAATAGCCTGATTCATTCTAGCATTAAACATATGTACTTCTTCCCATCCACACGGTCTCTTAAAGACATATAACGAGACCCTCTTAATGTGAGAGTCGGCAACTGCCAGCTCTTTAACAACGATTTCATTATCCCGCCCATCCAAGAAAGTGAAATCAGTCACTATGAGTGACATTGTAGACTGATAAATTTGAATGTACGTACCTTTATTTATATCTGCGATTTGCACGACTGCTGCTGCTCGTTCAACCGGCCGCAAGCAGGACACTTTCCAAACTGAGCGCAAAACATTTGCACCGCTATTTTATCGTTGCAGGTGTAGCAAGCGGGTACAAACATGTTGACAAATGACGTCATGGATAGTCCTCGGTCTCTGTGATTGGTGTAGAGACAGCAGTAGTGTCCGCAGACATTTGAATTTAGACCCTGTAGTCTGTGGCGATTAAATGTCCAAGAAATTGAGTGGCGTTGTAGGTATGCCATGATTTCATACTTGAAAGGCGGTAGGCCGTACGAATCGAAATATTCGGCACACCCAGAATCGGAGAAACAAACAGCTACCCAATGCGAACCGGGCATATAATACTTATCAATGTTAATGACAAATATTGACCGTTTTATGTGTCGATTGTAAAAGATCTATAGGGTAAACCCCTTGAAAATATTTTACGTGTTTTGTTAAAACTTTATGAATCTGAATGGAATTCATTCTACTGTAACGTTTCTAGAATAATCGATTTCAATCTGCCCGGGGAATTCAGCATACAAAATGCATGTTACATTTTCGGACATTGGTTTTTTAAAGAGTGCTTCAATGCGCACATTTTCCTGACAAGGCAAACTTATGTGCTTCTCATCAGACTCTCTGTCAGGTGTCAGATCAAACCCTAGAATGTAAAAACACTTTGTAAACATTTCCAATGTAATCATATGAGCACGATCATCGTGATGAATACCAGTACTTGAAAGTAATGTTTCGTAAGCTCTTGTACCTCCAAAGGGTGAAGAGCAATCCATAGTAAGGCGTTCCGAAGGATGTTGAACTCTATTTACATAGAGCACAAGATTTGTCACATTATAATGGTGAAAATGAAAAGGATTCGTACTGGCAGAACCAAGAAATGCTGCATTCTTAACTAAAACTATAAGAATTCGGTCTGGCACCAGTCCAAGGAATGCATTGTTAATATAGATTTGCTGAGTCCCAGAACTCGCTGTAAAAGTCTTGATCTTGGTATGCGTTACAGGATAGTGTACCTTACGCTTCATAGCTAAAACATTAACGTGAACTAAGAGTAGAGGGAGTTTCAATTCGACTTGAGTGATAAAAAGAGTAGCGTCTAAAATTTCGATACGTACTTTTGTATCATCGTTAAGTGCGAATAAATAAAAAGCTTCTGGAGTACGAGTCAGTTTAGTATCTATGTCAGCACCATTAATTAATATTTTATCAGAATTGAACAAGTCGACATGCAGCCGCCCATACAGCTCAACAGTCGGACTATTGCCAATGTATTTTAAACTGGTAGTATAACCATTATTGTCTTTGAGTTTTTGAAAAAATCAAGATACCAGAGACTAGACACTAAATGTGTACCAGAAGCGTCAGAACCATAATTTAAAAGTTTTTCAATGTAAGCCTTGTAATTATAGTTTGTTTCGTGAAGAGTAACGGGTTTACCGTTTAGGGAGACACTTACACAACTGAACATGGAATGCAAAATATTATTAACGCAACCTGCTGTGTTTGATTCTGCACTATTTATATCTGATCCATCAGTTTTAACTAGTTTAATGCGTAAAAGTAGTCGTACAGAATTTAAATCAATATAATAATCACAATGGCCGGAGCAGTTGAATTCCAACTGAGTGGAATTGTCAGCTGACGCTAAAGATTTATATGTAACTGTGTGACTGTTTACGATGGATGTTTGTATGCTGCGTTTTAGAAAAATGTCAAGCCCTGATTTTAAACACTCCATTACTGCCCCTCTGTGAATTTATCCTTTACCTTTCTGCGCTTACTTTAAGACTGAGCTTTTTTAGACTTGCGCTTTCTTTTTAAACTAAGGCCAGACCCAGTCATTTTTTTAATTTTTTGTTCGAGGTTATCTTTTGCCTCAATAAATCGATTTTTAAAAATATCGCCTACAGGCTGTTCCGGCTGTTTATTATGCATGTCGGTTATTATATTGGAACCTGTTTTAAAGCCTCTTTCCGACCGTCTTTGCCCCTGAATACAACGGTTTAACAAAACGAAAAAGTCCCCTGAAGAAGGACCCTATGCCGTTACCCCCTTGAACCCTAAAACTAGCCTTGTAAACAGGACCCACTTCACCGCCACCACCGCTTTGATTAACATAGTATCGATCCATTGTAATTAGTGTACTGAGTTTTACTGCGCTGAGGACTTGTTTTTAAAGTGTAATGTTACAACGCAAGGAATATCGCTATCTTCAAATAGCACATCTGCATTTTTGTAACTAACGAATGGTAATGGACTCTATAAATGATTGTTCTACTGGTCTATATAAAGGAAATCAATTCTATGATATCCTGTACTCGAAGGAAAATGTAGAGTCGTTAAAAGTTTAACTTATGAATCACCAACCAAATTTGGTTTTATAATATCTGTATACACATAAGCAGGCTCTGGTGTAGTAAAATCAGGGTTATCTTTTGGCGATACAGTTATTCTAGAAGTATGACAATTGACGGGCTTCATAATTGTTTCAGCTACATCTTAAAGTCCATTATATATACGGGCAGGAAAGCGGGATACTATATGATTGTCAATTTTAACAGAAATTTCTCCGTAGCACGAATTTAACAATAGCGTACTTGGTTCTTCTGTATATTTCTTTATGTACTCACTAAATATAGGCATAAACGTTTCCTTTTTAGACGGTACCAACAAGTCAGGAATATTTGTGAGAAGATCAAGCATAGATTGATAATCTTTAACAAGAAAAATGACTTCTTGCGAATCTAAACGTATTGTATTGTGTCGGAAACGTTTTTGTAGCCATTAGAATACGATATTTCTACTAAACCGACTTCCCATTTGTTATGTTGCAACTCGAGCGGTGTGGCTATTGTAGTTTTAAAATTAGCTATTGTATTTGCCGGGTAATAATATCCGGAACTCTCTGATGATAATGTTACGTAAAAATTATCCATTATATTTTCGTAATATCGGACGCGTTTACCCAACTGTTAAAAGTCTTTCCACTTGACAAGATGTTTAATACCGATTTTATTACGTGTGCGCACTATTTTATCTATTTGAAATGCAGTTTCAGGTGATACAGTGACTTTACCAAGTTCATAGCTGTTAAATAACACTTCTATACTACGATCTTGAAAGTCCGACAGTTCATAAACAGGTTGTGGCACGCGTGTAATTACTTTTACAACTTTCAATATTTCTGTTGAAAATGTCTATTCGTAGCCTTTAGCAAAAGCTACGTTCTGCTTTGTTATTCTTACAAGATCGCCTACTTTAAACTTGACGCGTCCGTGAGGAATTTTAGCCCGCAGTCTATTTACATTTTGCCTTACAGAATTAATATTCGAGGGAAAAAATTTGCTCAGTGCCATGGCTATTGTAGAATGGAAAGAGTTGTTGTAACTTGTTAGAAGGTTATTTATAACGTCCAAGTAGCGGTACGTGTTATTCGTAGTGAAATACTTATTCATTTTCGCCTTTAGAGTACGGTTAAATCGCTCAATAACAGCCCCCTTTATATCAGGGTTATAAGTCGTATGAAAGTCGACACCCTGACGTTTCAAGTACTGTTGGACAGTTGCATTAACAAACCCTGTGCCTTTATGTGATTGTATGGTAATGGGTTTTCTATTTTGAAATAAAGTTGTTGAAGCCGCTACGATTGACTTGCCGGTCTTGTCCTTTAGAGGTACGCTCCAAGCATAACGCGAAAATGTCTATAACATTTAAGAGGTATTTGTATTTATCAATGTATGTCGACAAGAATCTTAAGTCCGCAAGATCAATTTCCCAAACATCGTCAATATTGGTAACAGTATATGGATTTCGAGGAAATCTTTTGCACACTGGCTTATACAGAGTGTAAGTGTCTTGATCCTCACAACCACTCTTCGATATTTCTCTTATTACTTTTAGCAGGACTTACTAACTTTGCTGCTGAACTAAACCCCGCTGTATGTTTACGATCGTAGATAAATTTTACCTAGAAACATTACCCAGATTCCCAAGGAACTTTTTTGTCGGTAATGACTTGTGAGATAAAGCGCGTATACTTGATTCCTTTGTTCGCTTTGAACTTACCTGTGGGACTATAATTATCTCTATGGGCGTTAGACTAGGAGTATTTGCTTATATGTCTTTTTGTCTTGAAAAGTAACCGCGTTTTTATCGGGTTTAGACTTTGTCAGTAATTCCCAGAGACTGTGTGTTGCCTTGTACTTTCTACTGTCTACAAACACGTGTTTATCCGTATATTTAAAACTGGAACTACCGATTTTAAAAGAACCATCAGAATCATTTTGATACACACCAAACGTAGGATCGTGTGACAATTTACGTCTCAATACGTTATAAATGTACTTTGAATGCACTGGCTGAGAATTAGTTTCTAATTCAGGCTCTAACTTAAAAGGTCCGCTTTTACGTGTAATTTCTATTATTGGAATGGGGATAGGCTCCCGTTTAAGTTTTTCAGTTTTCAAGCACGGGTCTTGGTGCAAACGAACACGAGTCCATTTATTATAGCTATGATCTTTACTTTTTAATATTCTTTTAACAAGCGTTGGTGTTGGTGTTTCACAGCGTTTTCTCCACAATTCAGGGGGTACTAAAATCATACGTTGTAACGCCATTTTGTTAATTATTACCGTTAATTAGTGATCCTATAAAACCTAACAAAATACTGGTAAGTAAAGGAACTATAAACCCGCCTTTCTGAACTAAAAGTTTCCGTTTACTTTTAAAACTAATCTTGGGTTTTACCAACGCACGTAAACGATTTTTATATTTACTTGATTTACCCTTATCCTGTTTAGTTAATTTATTATTCCCATTTAATGTGTTTATAGCACACTCAACAATGGCTTTAATTAAATCGTCATCTGCAGATGTAAATAACGCGCGACTGGCCTGGGGTTTAGCGTCTTTAAGAACGTGGAGAAAGTGTAACTGTGACTTCAATCGGTTCATTACCTACAACAGGCGCAAAAACCTGTGTATTTTCCCCTGGAAATATCTTTGTTCTAAATGTCAATAAACTGTTAATTAATTGCGTAAAGTCCAGAAACATGAGTGAGGATCTTTATAGACGTCTAAATATGTCTTATGAAAACTAGAAATGTTTTCAGGGTAAACCTGTCGGGCCAAGTGCACAATTTGAGTCTTATCTCTGGGGTTCTTAAACACAACAATATACTTGCTGTTTAATGAAATATCACGTGAGGACGGACCTTGGTGAAACAGGTTTTGTGTAATTAAAACTATACTGATGTTACAGTGATGCTATCCTTTGGTAAATAATTGACTAACTATTGTAGAATAAGCAGAGTCCATTAAATCATCCAGCACTATGAGCGTAGGTACATTTTCAGAATTTTCAAAGTCTGGTACGCCTTTAACAAATGTCACGTTTTTTAGATCATGCGGGGCGTTAATTTCACTGTGACACCACACAATATTTTCAAACACAACGTCACAAATCTGCTCCCTGCACTCTAACAGTCTAATTACAAATGATTTACAGCAACTACTAGGACCTGCTACAATTAGTGGAAATTAATGATGCAGCTTCAACGACATACTATTAAATGTATTTTATGTTCAAGGACACCTCTATTTATACAGAAATAAATAAATAAATAAATAAATAAATAAATAAATAAGTAAATAAATAAATAAACAAATAAACAAATAAATAAATAAATAAATAAATAAATAAATAAATAAATAAATAAATAAATAAATAAATAAATAAATAAATAATTAGAATCCATATGGTAAAGAGTCAAAATTGTCCATAAGCAGGCGCTTCTTAAAAACAACCTTGTACTCTTTAATTTCTAACTCCGACACTACTATGCCACCATGTTTGCTTTTGATCTTTTTGGCATTGTGTACATGTACAGGTGTCGCGTCTTCCAGAGTCATGTTTTTCAAAGAAGTAATGTTTATAACTTTCATAGTTCGATGTTTTTTCCTTTACTTTAAACTTAGTTGTGCGTTTACCGGTAGAGGGACAAATTACCGAAAATGCATAGTTTTTAGGGGCCCCCGAAACAAACTCACCTATGAAGGAGGCAGAGCTAAAATCCTCCAACTCATCTGTGAGGTCACCCAGATAGTCCCCTATTGTTACTTTTGGGGGTTCATCTACCTTTTCAATGTAGATAACACTGTATCACAGTATAAAACAGATTTCCCCAATTTGCTCAAATACCCACATAATTTGAGCCGAGCTTGAGTAGTTACGTAGGCGGCAACAGCTACGTTAACATTTTTCCCAGTGGTAACATTGTCTTCGGAATACTTTCAGGAGACCCATGCTACTTCTTCTTTCGGGAATATGAGGTTTGTAACCTCAGTACCCGGACTTGTTAGAAGCTCGTAAAACTCTATCTCAGAGTTCACAATTGTAGTCTGGGTCTTGTTTTGGTTTTGTGCCCATTTGCCACACATTGAGTTCTATTTTAGTTTTGCTAAAGTAGGTTGCCCTGCATTTTTGGAAATTGATGCCTTGTCTAGAGCAATTCCCTCTGCGCGCCGGTAGTCCTCAATATATTTGCCCTTGTTTTCCTCACTTTGAACCCAGGATGGATAGCCGGATGATTCCTGTTTGAGTGTTAGAAACATGTTAACATACTCTGCAAGAAGACCTCCTTCTTTGTCAAAGCACGTTACTTCATACTCCCAAAATTCATACACGTCCTCCAGACGATAACCTACCCCTACGGCCTTGCGGACCTCATCCAGTATCCATGTCCCGACTATACAGCGCTCCTCATCAGAGTGTGTACAGTCGTCCTGGTTCATAGCGTCGGCACAAGCTGAACACAGGGGGAACATCAGTTTGGAGTTGGATTTATTTGGAAGAACTGGATGATACAGTCTCCTAGGAGGTAAAATCTTACATTTAATAACACCCTCCCTATCCAAACAGTCAGGGGGACAGTCTGCAGCCACGTACACATTTGGGTGGCCTACCGGAAACTTACCGTACTTGCAAATGTAGGGGTACATACTGATTACATCCACATATCGGATTTCTTTCCCATCCTTTAATCTGTAATATGTTTTACTAGCCTCGGTTCTACCCCCGTACAAGGCATCCCGGATATTAATTGGAGCGTTCTATACATAGGGGTGCGAGCAAAGTTCATTTTCAAGGCCTGGAGTGTTACGCAATAGTTTTCTAACTCACATCAACAGATCGAAACAACAGTGTAACCAGCGTCTTTGGTTTTTTGCAAACTCGCCCTTGTTTCCTCATACCTGTTCTCCAGTGTTTCCTCTGTGTTAGCAATGGGTTTATGTCGATTGGACATGCAAAGACACCCATGTCAAAAACAACCTATATACTCAAAAACTTCTTTTGTCTCTTGACAATACCCATCAACTTTTACATTAGGTACCACGGGCAAATGTATTTCCCTCTCATTACCGGCATGAATAATTTTGGGGATCCCGTCTCATATATGCCAGCCATTGAAGACCTTCAATATATTGACGATCCCCCCATACGGTGACCGGCTCTCGGGATAACACCTACAGCATCAGGTTTCAGGAGCATGGTTCTGAATACCTTATTGCAAATGGAAGATATTGAATAGCTTCCCTAAAGGGGTCCATCTTAACAAATTTCAAAAACAAATTTCGAAACGCGCACCATGCCTGCCCCAATACATTCACATCATCCATGCAATAAGCCAGCAGTTCGTCCTTGTTAGAAAATAACTTACCTTTCTGTTCTTCATACCACTGCATAAATTGGGTGCGTTCATCAGTAGGCATAGAGTCTGCCCCGTAAAATTCGGGATCAGGATAAGGACCCACATAATTTCGGTTGCTGGCCGTGTTGAAGAAGTAGGGGTAGTACCGCTTCTTGCATGTCAGGTCGAATGATTTGGGCATGCTCTTTAAACTCATAGGCAAATAATGTAACGAATCCAAGAAATGAAAAATTTCCACAACCATACTAAGAATTTTACTACCGTCCATTATCAATTTCGGCTCCCATCTGAGTTGCAAAAACCTTCTGAGAAGAAACTGCGTTGTATCCACGAGAGTTGTGTGAAATGACATAAATCTTGTCAGCGAATGACCTAGATAGTCTAAGATAATTGATAAATTTGCCTACGGGGTCTTACGAGAACGTGTGGACACGCTGTCCACACTGTTCACAACCGACATTAACATCATCCACGGTTTCACATTGAGAACACTTCTGCTGAGCACATGAGTTTCGGAACATGCTCAAAAGACCCTTCACACTTTTCAAGGTCTTTGTGCACTCCGTATCAAAGAAAACGTGCAAATACTTGTTTGATAGCTTGCTAGGTTTCAGTGGAGCCACGTAGCATAAATGGCCTGAAGGTTGTTTCTTATTACAAAATGTACATTTCTTGAAGCATTCATGTTTTGAAACAAATGTTACCAAATATGAACAATTTCGGCATTCTTGTTTCCACTGACAGACTAGCTTGCCTTTCACTTTCAGAATTAGATGATTCTGGAAACACTTCTCACTGAGAAACCATCTGTTACATGTACAACAATACTTGGACTCATCTTTAGTACAGTGTGGCGTAGCAGTACACAGGGAGCAAACTTTGTCACATTGGTGTGTATAGTCGTATAACATGTCACAGCCGTTACATATATACCTCTTTGCCATTGCACCCTTCAAATTGGTAATTACATTATAATGCTCAGAGTCCCGATCATATAGAAGGTACAATTTCTGGGCCGAAAGGGAATTTCCACTAAACATCACCCTTTCCGGGTACAAACCATCAAACACAAAAATGTTGTAGTCCGAAAGGTATTCCTGAAACTGTTGAAGCTCTTTAAACCCCCCG
>Ga0268261_10001779_pt1 | contig 15122 bp, 11 predicted proteins | sample TergutNc150P1_FD_190353 | JGI IMG/M metagenome (GOLD analysis project Ga0268261, IMG submission 190353) | Nasutitermes corniger P1 segment gut microbial community from laboratory colony in Florida, USA - Nc150 P1 (SPAdes) (version 2) | ecosystem: Host-associated > Arthropoda: Insects >... | reverse complement strand
GGGGGGGAGGGGGGTTCGATACTGGTTAAAACTTACATAGCTCGACATTTATCGGTAGAATTATGCGAAGTAAAATTCCATAAAATTCCTTTCAGCCGCTCTTGTGTTGCAGAGTCCAGTTGAAAAGTGATGGAACTCGGTGACGCACGGGAGGAAAGTGAAGGGGAAACTGACGAATGGAGTGGGTAGCCAGTACCCTTCACACTACCTCGGAACATGGTGTATTCAGCATTACTACCGCTGATGCGCACACCTCGGCTACCAGTAGTCGACTGAACTGACGTCCCTGCCTATTTAAATGGACTCGTCCGTTTCGCCGAAAGAAGGAATCTGGTTTCTGCGCGTGTGCCATCACATTTCAAACGCAGTCTACCATCCGCAGAGGCAGACAGGAAGAGATAGAGAGAGGTATTAGTCACAAGTATGTCAGGGAAGTCAATGACTTGTTAGAATTTCTTCATAAAATTGCATTGCTATATAAATGACAGTGAATGTAACCTTTCGTATTTACGAAGGAAGAAAGGAAGGAAGGAAACGCTTCACTTAATGTTGTAAGGAAATTAGGTACCAGTTTTCTTGCTTTTAACGAGTACGGTGCAATTGTTTTGCTGAATTCTCTCTGTCATGCTGGATCTATCATCTGCTGCTAACGTAACTATTTCGTGTACAGTTCTACGTTTAATGTGACGGACAAGAGAGGCCGTTACAAGGTCCAGTCGCGCTGCTGATTTGTGTGATGGTTTCTTCTTTTGGCGTTCATTTATTCTCTTCAGCAAATCGAAGCACTTGCTGTGGTTAGAATGAGTTGCGGTCCTGTCACATGCTAATTACTGCTCTCTAAGTAATCGGCTGAAGCCGTTTCATTGTCCTCGTAACTTCTTGGCGCAGAGTCCTTGCTAAGAATCTAAGTGGCAGTCGACTAGTCTCGAAGTCTGTTTCATAACAAAGCCGTTTTCTTAGTACTGTTTTTAAAAGAGGCCACATTTATTCCACATACTGTGGCAGATTTAGAGGCTGTCCAAATCGTGACATTCTGTTTGATGTGTTCTGTATTTCGCGCAGTAATTAGACGCATAAAATATAAGAAGACCAGCAAATGCACTTTAATTTTAAAAACTTACTTCTATTTTATTACGATCTCAAACACGTTTCTGCCACGTATGTGGCAATATTCAGGGTGACTTCTTTGAGAACAAGAATATAATTATAACTAAAATATCTCTGACTCACTCCGCAATATTCAATAAATATATAATTGCCTGTTACAATTCACTACTGAAATATCACGACTGCTCCCACAGGCTGCGATCCACCACAACAACTGGATTAAGGGACGAATCAGCTACGTCATGCCCTGATGTATGTTGGTTCCATCCAAAGGAAACAAAATATTACATTAGAGTTGACCTCTCGTGACCCATCGTAGGCCATATTTCCTTTTCGTTCTGCAAATGAAAAAATATTCAATGGAGGAAATTACAAGGGCGTAAAATACTCGTGTTTAATTGTTTAGGGCTTCTTTTAGGTGTTATGCAATAAAAATAATAAATTCGCTTTTTTGAAAGTTTATTTAAATACTGGAAGAATAACATACTTTCTCTAAAAACTTCTATTTTAAATTCCTTGAAAAGTAAAATTAGCAGCCAATTAAAGAGGTTGAAACTGAACCTTTTCGAAATTGCAAGTGAACTGAAACAACAAATAAACTTTAACACAAGACGCACTACTATAAACAGAGGGTTCTTTGACAGGCAAAAACAGGTTTAATATTCCAGAATAATGTTTGCTGTTCTGTTCCGACAGAATGCCAGTCGTGTTGTACGTATATCAAAACGTGATGGGGACAAAATATAAAGTCCTGCATTAGATACAGTCAGCGCTTTATCGTGTCCACGCTGTCGCCTTTTCAAATTCACAGGGTGAAAATATCCTATTTAGGCCTAAATTTTCCTTGGGGTCTTTGGAGCAAAATTAAAAAAAAAACTGCTCATTTTCTGCTTGCGTCTTCCATGTCTGCTGTCACAAAGACCTCCATTTAATACTTCAAAACATGTTAGGCCAACAGTACACGTGAAGATGGCACTCTTTTCGTAATTTTATTTAGTTATTTATGCCAAAATCCGCCCTAGATAATTTCTTCTGTGGCAGTTCATTGTGAAACAGCCTATGTTCTTCCATATAAGTCGGTTTAATTTCTACTGACTATTGATGGCGAGATGTTAATATTGTAGCCTCATTTTAGAGAGCAGCATTGGCCTCTGTTCTGTAGAAATAGTCTACAGTCAATTAAACACAAATTGGCCAGATTTGTTGAGAGCAATTTAAAAAGAAATTTGCCTTTATTGTAATACTATATAGCTCTTCATTTTACGATTTAAGCGGGAAATGTTACTAAAGAACCGTCATCATGATTAACGATTTGGTACATGTGATTGATGCATTTAACGCGGTGTTACATAGTTCCAGTTCTAGGATGAAAAATGTTTTCTTACATTCTCTCTCACAGGCAGAAGAACGTTTTATGTTTAGTCTAATAATAAAACGAGATGAAGAAGAAACTGAGTTTCAACAGTGTGGGGAAGAAGTATAGAAATAATCAAACAAATTAGTTTGTAGTATAGAATAAAGGCAGTTAATTTGACTTAGAGCAAGCAGGTCCATCTGAACGACGGCAGGTCTGTATTGCTGGACACGGAACAAGAAATGTAAGAGTAGCTTCAATTAATTTGCAACATTTAGAAGGGTTTGAAAAAAAAACACTACACGAAAGTTTGGTCTACGTTTTATACACTTCAGTGTAAACGAATCCTTGTTCATTCACGTAAGAAGCTGATCAACCAGTGTGGCTTAGCCTGTTGACAACATAATTAGGTACTTAATTAAAAGAGTCTGTAATATTCAGTTCTTTTCTAATATGCAATGACTGCTTCTCCTAAATTCCATGAACACCTCTAACACTTTTATTTTTTGGCCTTAAAAGCCGAATGAATAACTACCGGACGTAACTGAGAAAGATCAGGAAGGGAGTGGCAGAGGATTGCAGTTATGTCCCGGCACTGTGATAAATTGTCCGTGTTAGCTTAAGTGAAATATCTGTACATCAAATCCAGGAACTGTTTTTCATCGTGACTTTTCTTTCTTGCATACAGCAACCAGTTACTTTTAACTGTAAGGAAGTGAGCCACAAACAGCTTAAAAATGTAAGGTTTCCTGCAAGAGATCAGTACACCCAACTAAATAGCCTAATAGCTATTAAAGTTATTTATTTCCATACAACTGCAACAAAAAGACAAATTTCTAGCTGAATGTTGCACAGTCGACTGAAATACTAAAAAACGAAGTGGTGTTGGTGGTGGTGGTGGTGGTGGGTGTTGGAGGTGGTGGTGGTGGTGGTGGTGGTGGTGGTGGTGGTAGTGGTGGTGGTGGTGGTGGTGTATAGCGCAACAGCCCAGTATCGCGTCTTGGCCTCCTGTCATTCAGGACTCCAGACATGTAATGTGCCACAAGGAGATGGTGTCAGCCACTTGCCCATCCCCATACTCTAGGACAAGGTGTCTGTATTTATGTCCCCCAGATACAGGATGGCCCCAGTATACCATTATGCACTGCGTAGTTCAGGACCTCGGTACCTCCAATTCCCGTACTCACAATAATTTTGAGCCCCTGTGGGTAAAACAAATAAGATGCACTTTCATAACATTAGGTTACGATCCTACATGTTGCGGCTATACGACCATCCTCAATGATCGAAGAGATATTGTAGATGGGTAAAGTACAGTAGATGCGGGCGCATTAGTCTGGCGAGAAGGGCTGCTGGCAATGTGACGGGGTGCAGTGGAAGATCTGCACACGGTGATAACAGTGTAGCAGCACAACACTGTTCCAGCTTTCATGAGGTATTTATCATACTTCACACCTCACGGAGGCATGTCACTGGCTGCATCTCTATTGTATAATGTACTCGTATGGCAACTGAGAGAAAGCTATAGCCCATATAACCTTACAGTGGCAACTGCCAGACTTGTATGTTCATCCAGTTTTATATTTTTTGACTATTACATTCTATTGGATGTTATAATGAATGTGGTGTTGGATGAAATTAAAGGAAATCACCAGTAACTGAAGTTATTATTACTACGATTTTTGTCACTCGATGTAAATACATCAAATGCTAGAAGACCGCCAAATGCACTCTTCTGGGTTATTGCGCAACAAGTAGTGGTTGTTCCTTACCGCCGTTTCGGGACAACCTATCTGTCCCATTTTCAAGAATCAAAACACCAAGAAGTCTCTCTTTTGGAGGCTGTCGCAGATAATCTGTGGCCATACTGTTACTTTTATTGCTGGTCGGGGTAGAGTAATTCAGTCACTAAGGCAACGGAGGGTTGGGACTGGCTGGGCGGCATTCCATCGGAAATCAGTGGCGTATGTTGTCAACAATAGAAATCGCCAAAAGTGCTGTTAGTACTCGTACTGCCTGTATGAATCCGGTACTAATTATATGTTTGATGTAAAGAATATCTTTTTGAAACATAGCGGGTGAGCCCGGTTATAGTCGTCGGTAAGTGACTATACTGCAGTCTGGAGGGCAGTGGAATCGCGGCTCGATATTCAACAGAAGCAAGAAATTCTATTCTTTGCTGTAGTTTCCATATCGACTCCATTTCCCGCTCAGCCACTTATTTAGAGGGAATAAGAGGTTGTCCAGGGACGAAAATTGCTAGAGCCTGATGCCTACCGCTCAAATGTATAAAAAAAAATAATAAAATTAACGGAGCTACAAATTCCTGCATTAATATACATTTATGGCGTGCACTGTGCCTTACGAAACACAATTCAGAATAAGTGCTTCACACTGCTCCTATTTGCAGTTAAGATTCTAGGGCCTGAATTTAATGTGCTTGTCACATACATTCTAGCAGTGAATTCGTCACTGAGTAAATGTTAATTGAATTAATACACGCTCTATATTTTGTATTTATATATATTTATATGGACGTGTCATTGACGATTCCACAAATATTTTATCCAAATATTAAATATTTCTGACACTTCGAGTCTCTGCGAGACTGTGTTTTGTGAAGAGGCTGTATTGTGTTTCCCAGCTGGTTCTTCTGCAATTTACGCCAACTCTACATGACCATTGCTTCATTGAAACACGTTTATGCATGTAACCTCACAAAGTGTTTCCACAAGCAATTGTATTGCATTTGTACAAATGATAACGTAAAACCTATCGAACCTTCGTCCGTCCTCCTTCCGTACGCTGTCTAGGGACAACACATTCTTTCGCCTTCTCAACCTTTCCCGTCGTTCCAGCGATACGTTTCGCTAACGGGATGACAACACAGTAGTTCAGTCGAAATAGACATAAAAAGATACCTGAGGTTACCATAAATACGTTTTTTTCCGTTTGATGGTAGAAGAGGTGGGGGTGGGGGCATAGGTGAGTGCAAATCCAAGTTGGCGGGACGATTCGCAATGCACTTTAGCCACCATCCTGGAAAATGTGCGAAAATGAATTATATCGGAAATCTCGCTCCCTAATTAATGTACAGAAAAAATGTTTAAACAAAAGCTATAGGTAATAACATTCCGCACATGTTTTGTTCAAAGCATTTATCACGTAGACCAATATTTACGGCGCTAGAGGGCGCCTAAATGAAAACATTTTTTTTCTCGCGCGGAATTTTGCAATTTACTTTCAAAATATGCCTTTTCCGAAAAAAAGGTTATTATAAAAATTGAAGAGCAAGAAAATCCCTGCAAAATGATATATGTATCGCGTATCTTCTTTAATACTATCATAGCAAGAGTGCCGTTAAAATATTAGCGTTGTATTAAATTTCTACTGAGAGATATTACACTATAAGAAATCGAGTTTGGTTTTCAACGAATGTTTCTGCTATTGTTGGACGCACCTTTTGTATCCGTGGGTTTACCTGTGGCCCAATGTACTACTCGTCCAAAAAAAATCGTTAATTTCAAGGGTTTCGAGTAAATTCGAGCAGTTTCCATCAGATTGTCGGATCATTCGGATAACAAAGTTTGATTCCTGAACAATCAATATCTGAAGATGAAAAACCAGTGGGGGCAAGAGGCAGACAAAATCTTCTGACAGCAAGTGTGACTAGAGGTCACAGTGACCATGAAAAATTATTGTTGAGCGATGAAACCGTGCGTGCAGCGAACAAATGTATTTATATGTTCGTAATAAATTAATTTAATAAATGAATATTTTTATATTTATAAAAATGGAATTGTTGAAAAATTAAAGGATTAATCGAATAAATGAATGCTAATTAAATTTAAAAAATAAATTTAAAAAACAAAGAACTTAATATATAATTGAATAAATAAATGTAAATATGAATTGAATTATATGTATATAACGATGGAAAATTGCATAAATTAATAAAGGATTGTAGTAAATAAACAAATAATTTATTTGAATAACTAAATACGGGAATGAAGAGAGAAGGGAATAATAATACGAAAGTAATAAATGCATTAATAAATGAATATTCACAAAAGTGAATGTTTATGTAAAAAAGGTGATGAGTAGATGAATTGTGAATAAATAAAATAATAAATTATGTCAATGATGCATATATAAATAAACAATATAGTAAAATTAAAAAAGATCAGATGTCTATTAAAAAGGTATGTATGTGTGTATATATATATATATATACACACAAAATTATTTATTACTGTCCCTTAATTATATAAAAAACATTAATAACTGCACATTAATTATTTCATTTTTTCTGCACTGCTTCTATTTTTATTGCAATATAAAATACAAGATAATAAAACCAAAAATAAGCCTAGAAAAAATAAAATAGTTTTCCTTTTCTCGTTGTTAATTTTTATTAAAAACTGTTATAAATTATTTATTTTATAACAAATGTCAGTTCATAACAATGGAATTAACTTTTTTAATATAAAAACTACGCCAAAATGTTTCATTTCACTGTTGTGGTTAGCTTATATATGAAACAAAAAAAGCCGAAAAAAAACATTAGCAGTTTTACGGCACTCTTGCTATGATATTAAAAAATGATATGCCATACATATATCATTTTGCAGGGATTTTCTCGCTCTTCAATTTTTATAATAACCTTTTTTGCGGAAAAGGCATATTTTGCAAGTAAATTGCAAAATTCGGCGCGAGAAAAAAAATGTTCATTGGGAGCCCTCTAGCGCCGTAAATATGGCATTAACTTTTTTAATATAAAAACTACGCCAAAATGTTTCATTTCACTGTTGTGGTTAGCTTATACATGAAACAAAAAAAAACCGAAAAAAAAACATTAGCAGTTTTACGGCACTCTTGCTATGATATTAAAAAAAGATATGCCATACATATATAATTTTGCAGGGATTTTCTCGCTCTTCAATTTTTATAATAACCTTTTTTGCGGAAAAGGCATATTTTGCAAGTAAATGGCAAAATTCGGCGCGAGAAAAAAAAGTTTCATTGGGAGCCCTCTAGCGCCGTAAATATTGGTCGTACATGAAAAATGATGTGAACGAAAAATGTGCGGAATGTTATTACCTACAGCTTTTGTTTAAACATTTTTTTATGTTAATTAATTGGGGAGCGAGATATTCGATATAATTCGTTTTCGCATATTTTCCAAGATGGCGGTTAAAGTGCACTGCGAATCGTCCCGCCAACTTGTATTTGCACTCTCCTATACCCCCCCCCCCTTCTACCCTCAAACGGAGAAAAAAACTGTATTTATGGTAACCTCGAATGTCTGTTTCGGCTGGACTACAGTGCTGTCAACCCTGAGAGTCACGTATGTGTCTGTGTCGGAAGCCCCAGTGTTTATATGATACCTTCTTCGACCTTCTCAACCTGTTTCGTCCTTTCTGGGAGATGTTTCGCGAACGGCATGACAACACTGTGATCCATGCTTCTGATGTGGGCAACTGTATGTTGCATGCTCGTGGGTCGGAAACCCTACAAACATTTACATTCCGGCTCCTCTGAGAATCACGTATGTGTCTGTGTCGGAAGCCCCAGTGTTTATATGATACCTTCTTCGACCTTCTCAACCTGTTTCGTCCTTTCTGGGAGATGTTTCGCGAACGGCATGACAACACTGTGATCCATGCTTCTGATGTGGGCAACTGTATGTTGCATGCTCGTGGGTCGGAAACCCTACAAACATTTACATTCCGGCTCCTGAAAGGGAAACAAAGAACTTCAGTGACATTCCGAACAGACGGTAACATTCCAATTTCGTTACATGTCTTTGCTTTCCTATTCATTGTAGAACAAGACATTGTATTCATTCACGATGCTGCCTTCTTCTTCTTTTTGCACGTGTGTGCTTTTGCGTAAGTACTGGACCCTTTCGTACGTATCATGGCGCATATTTCATTCTGGACACATTTACACAATTTATTCCGTCCCCCTGTTTTTGTTACATAATACACAAAATTGCTATCCGGTTTCGCCATTGGTCATCCCGGGCAACGCCGGGTACCCCTGCTAGTCATGTTATAAACTATGAGTTTATGTGGTTGTTACTTTGTATGTATGGATAGGTTTTGATGTTTCTGTAATTTTACTGTATGTTGCCTCTCTCTGGCACGAGGAACATACAACTACAAGCAGGGTAGTGCTTGTCTATAATTTGCCGGTAACACGATATAGGTACAAGGTGAGACCCAAAAGTTTTAAGACAGATGTTACAAAATACAGATAACTTCTTATATAGACATAATTTATTTTTATTCTTCAAAATACATTCCTCCTTGATCAATACATCTGTTTGCACGTTCCTTCAACTCCTTCATGCCCTCCAGGAAAGCAGTTTTTGAAATGTTGGTAAGCTCCCTTGTCACTGCACACTGAATTTCTTCCACTGTTTGAAAATGCCGCCCTTTTAAGGGAAATTTGAACTTGGGGAAGAGAAAGTAGTCGGCAGGTGCAAGATCTGGCGAGTAAGGTGGGTGGTGGAGAAGAGCAACGTTCCTGTTCGTCAGAAACTTCTTTACAATTGCAGCGTTATCAGATGGCGCGTTATCGCGAAGAAGAAACCACTCACTGGATTGGAATTTGGCCCTCCTAACTCGTCGAATTCTTTTCAGTAGCCGATCCAAAACACCCACGTAGAATTCTGCATTTACTTTACGCCCTTCAGGGACAAACTCTCGATGAATTGCACCTTCTGCGTCGAAAAAAAGAAATTAACATCGTCTTCACTCGCGATTTTTGAAATCGCAGTTTCTTTGGTTTTGGAGAGTCTTGCCCCATCCAGTCTGCACTCTGTCGCTTGGTGGCCGGATCATAGGCGAAACACCATGTTTCGTCACCGGTAATGATATTTTCCCAAAAACGTTCATCTTGTCCCATTAAAAGATCCTGGCAGTAAACAACCCTCTGCTCCTCCATGACGCCGATGACAAGGAAAAAAAAATCTTCACTTGCAAAACAAGTTCCACAGACCACTGAACGAAAACCGTTGAAGCCTGGTCACATATTAAATGAAGCATAGTACTACGTAGTTGTGGTGTCGGCCGCTAGATGTAATGCACAGAACTCTTTTAAAACAACTCGTCTCAAAACGTTTGGGTCGCACCTTGTGTATATACACAATCTTGAATGCTTGTTAATAAAGTGGCAACAAATACTGCCGCACCTTGATGTTGAAACACTGTATATGAATGCCTGAACTTATAAGGATTAATCAGTGTTAATGATAACTTGTTCACATTAATATTCAAGTATTTGAATAACAACTTGGTAATGCAAATTACTGTAATTATTAATACACAATTCTGTGGCTTGCTTGTAACACAGTCCACTGTTCTTGGCCTTTCCACTACTAATTCCCCGTGAATTAATATACTTGCTCTTCGCTGAGTTAGTACACACACTATTTGCAGTTTCACTGCCCTGTGCAGTCCTGAGTTCATAACCCTATGTTATGCGTCACGCGTCTACACGCTATGACTCTCTATGAGAAACTAATAGTGACTGTCACACACACTATGTCACGATACTGCCTTATGCACTAATAATTCTGTAACCCTTTGTTCTATGCTATGAGCGACAAACAACGACGCGTCTTACTTGCCGAGCCTGACCGTGAGAACTGATACTGAAGCGACGCACTCGCACTTGCCTGCATGTCTTAGGGGAAGCCCCTACGTCACGAAGCTTCTAGAAGCTTTGGGAGTCACGTGTTGCAGGAATAAAGGAAGTTAACTGGTTTTAACCGGCTACTTATCGCCGTTCTGCAGTCTTGTGACTCCTACCTAGAGACGTTGTGTTAGCCGGCCTGTCCATGTAACCACCCATGCAAAAATTATGCAGTCTTATGCAATCACAATATATGAAAATGAAATTATTGAAATAACATCTTATAAAAATGTATTCCTTGCGTGAACACTGTATATTCTTCAATGTAGGCAGCCTTAGTATTTTGTCTCCCATAGGGTGGCCAAATGGTTGACCGAAACTTGTAGGAGCCCTTTTTGTATAAACTAATTTCAATAAAGCTACACGCATTGGTTGTTATTACTGTTATCAGTCAACCAATCAATCAATCTATCCATCCATCCATCCATCCATTCGCCTGCTTGCTTGCCTCCCTGCCTCTCTGTTTTGAATTTTGCAGGCAAAACAAATAGCTTAAGGTAAAAATGCAATAGTTGTCAAAACAGCACAAGATGACGCTTGGCCCGTATGTATTTCGTTTAATTTTGGGACATGTACACATTCTGCCATTTTATCGTTGTAGTCTGTATTTTTTTTAATATTTGGGGAACACCCACATAACAGCACAACCCCTTCCTCTGTTCAGTACGCCACCTTTCCTCACAGCTCTCTTCCCTCTAGTCTCCGATCCACGCACCAAACCAAACCGCAACTATTTCGCCGCCATACAGCACAGCAACGCTCTCTCTCTCTCTCTCTCTATCTCTCTCTCTCTCTATCTCTCTCTCTCTCCCCCCCTATCTCTCTACCTCCGTAACTACAGTCTCTGCTCCCGGTTCCAAAACAAGCACCGTTTTCCATCACGGCACCTCAACCAAGAGTAATCGTTCTACTAGCCACGCCTACCACATTCGCCAAATAGCCAATGGCAGAGCAGACTGAACAGCTGAGACCTGTATAAAAGAGGCTGGGCATCTGGTACTGGTTCTATTATAAGATATTATTAAAACGAACCTTAGAAACGGTGATCGACATGTCCTCACGTTAGGCCGTTGTGAGGTAATGCCCCGTGTGTCTACATTTGACATGAGCGCACGTTCTGCAGATGCGTTTAAATGTCACGTTTACTGTTTCATCACTCCACCACTTCACTCCACTGAATGTACAACAGTCCCTTAAAATTCAATGTCTTTCATTAAAAAAGTGATACGCCTGTGAACACGGCAATGAACATGCAGGTTACAGAAAAGAGGACAATTTCTTGGGTAATTATTAGCTTCTTATCTACAGTTTACTCAATGGAGGAAGTTCAAATCATTCACAGTGAAACTTGCCTACAAAGGAACAACTAGTGATCGAATTTTTCCCATTGTAGGCTGACTGTGTTTAAAGCAGGTACTTGTATTTTAGAGGAAAAGGATTCCATTATATGCAGGTTCTGTTGAAGATAGGTATCGCTGTAGTATATCTGTGACTGGCTGTGCCATTTCTCATTCACAGGTTTCTAACTGCAAAGGGTCAGGTTTAACTCTACGGTGGTCTGTGCGGGATTTGTGGTAAAGGAAATGACACCAGAAAAGGGTTTCCTCTGAGCATTTCAGTTCTCTAGGCAATTATCATTTCACAATTGCTCCATAGGCCCATCTGACATGACAGTACCAAAATACTGCCTCCACCTCTCCGCTACAATGCACATACTTTTACGTATATACAGTGGAATTCCTTTAAACCAGAACCCTCAGGAACCGACAGATGAGGGATTATCAATTTATTAGACGGTGTCCTATGACGACTTAAGTTCATACAGGTAATATTTTGACACTGCCTCTACATACAAGCTGCACAACTAATCACATGTGTATTCTTATATGTATTATCTCTTTCATCTTTAGCTGTAGGACCAGGAGAATGTGGTCAGGACTCTTTAGGGCTGAAGAACCTGAGGGAATGGGAGACAAGGCAACAGGAGATGCCACAATGGTCAAGTAAAGATATTATTGGAGGACTTCCAGACTTCAGAATATGTTTTGCTCTACTGCTGAAATATCAGAATGTATAAAATATCAGCTTCTGTATTAACGGAATTCCACTGTACATATAAAGTCTGTGATGTCTGAGGAAGCAGAAATGCCGAAAAAAATGTACAACTTAGCTTTTATTATTACGATCTGAATATAAACCTATAGCTCGACATGTTAAATCTTTTACACAGGAAGTAGCTGAAAGAAGAGCACCACTTAAATACAGAACATGAAGTTCACATCTGGTCCTTTGAACAAACCAACACATTACACGAGTTCATAGTGCTTTCAAGAGCATTCAGCATCTAATGTTTCTAGGACAGCAAAACAAACTGTATCATAAGAGAATAAATAATGTACAGTTTACACAAACTTGCCCACACACATCTTACAATCCACTCACTTCAGTATCTCAGAAGTGATACAGCAGCTCGTAACTACCTAAAACTAGCCGCATTAGTACCTCCATCTTATCTGCATAAAATCTCTCCCACTTTGACGCAGTCACATATTATATAACATTCATGTTGGTTGCATTTCATAACAAAGACTCGCAAAATGTTCAAGTGTATTTATCTTTATTCTGGTCTCACTATAGAGTAAGACCAGAATAAAGATAAATACACTTGAACATTACTAACATTTGAACATGCTTATCTTATGTGTTTTGAGTTCATTACTAGGTCTGCTCAAGTGTAATGCCTTCTGAAGAACTGTCCAGTCATCATATCACACTAAGTGCACAGAAAGAAGTCCAGTGGCCAGTGGGAATTATAATGCTTGAGACTTCCCTTGTTCTGCTTACCGCTTTGTCTCCCTCCAGCATCCTCTGGCCCATGTAAACACACCCAGAGCACTAATCATCAGCAGTGCTTTTTATCATGTAGTTACTATTGCATTTAATGATCAGACAACAGCTGTTTAATTTAGGACATATTTATTTACACTGTATGTTAAATACTGGCACTGTGAGGTAACAACTACACCTTTCATTCTATACTAGACATATTGAAAATAACGTTTGGAGTTGAAACATCCTGAAAAGGTGTTCTTAATAAAGGATATTGTATAGTCTGGTCTGTGTAAAATATCTCCTACTTACTGAAAAGGGGAAAGTAGGCTGAAGGGGGCAGAATACCTGCTTATGGGAGATGCAAAGGTGGTGAGGTCATGGGACTTTATAATATGGTCTCAGCATAAGTATATTACTTGAAAATACAAATGAAAATGTTGTTACATACAGAGAATAGTTAATTCTGTTCGATGCTGTAACAATAATGAAATCTAAAGCTGTAGTTAGGAAGTGCAATTGAAATTTATCTTGTAACCGACCATTGTGTATTCCATGATGCAGAAACATCAAAAGGTAAGAGTATAAAATTTTATATAAAAGGGAAACATGTAAAAATGTCAACAAAACACATCTGCAAACGTGTAATGCACTGGTTGTACCATTTTCTGTTTACATAATATTCAGTCAATTTAGTACAACCAACATCTATACTTTTAAATTTAACCTTTCAAAATTAACACACACATTTGGCTGGAATGTATTAAATTCAGACAACTACAGCATACAGCCATCAGAATGAATAGCTCACATTTCATTCACTACAGTGACAACAAACTGAAAACTCTGCCACTGGCAAGTAAACACTTTAAATATTGCTGAATCAGTAAGAGAAGTTTATTAAGTCTCCATTATCAGGTTTATATACGATAATGCAAGTGTCCATAAAGTCTTTAACTAATTAACTGAAATATTTACAACTTTGGGGCCAAGACACTTCATTCGGTATAGTGACTATACTAACGGTTGGAAAACAGAGGCATTAGGATTCAGTTCTTGGCAAAAGTAAGAGTTTCTTCCCTTCTCCAAAGCATGCAGAATGTTTTCTGCAGCCCACTAAACTTCATATTCAGCAGGTTCCAGAACCACTTTACCAACCAGGACATACACATATGCCAAACTTAAAAATGTATTTATCTATGCCCACATCCCCCATATTCCTTAATGGTGTGTGGCGAAGTGTCGCGCAGAATCTCGCGCCAACGCGCTCGCAAAAAGAGGAACCGCCGACTCTCTTTCTTCGGCATTGAAGCGCCTATAGCGACAAACAACCTCATCTTGTACGGTAACGTAATGTAACATTATATACATACAGAGTCTTCAACTTAAAATTGGACCATTAACTAAGCCATGAATATTTCACGTCAGATGCTATTTATAATGGTTCTGCTGGTATGACATTATACTACTACATGTGCAGAAGTTGGCAAGACTGTTGCAGGAGAGAGAGGAGAACCGGTCTTGGCCATCCGTATCAGTTGAATCAGTCGACAGTGAGTACTGGTGTTTGAACAACGCCATTTTTTATGCTTTCATAATGCGGTTAACAGTGGAAGAACGTGTATTTATTTTGGAAAGTTATTTAAACATGATGTCTTATGCCCATTGTAGACAAAGTTTTATTAAAAAATTTAGAAGGCAAGCGCCAGTAAAAAGTGCTATTGCGAAAATGATTAAAAAATTCCGTGAAACAGGTTTACTTTTGGAGGTTGCGAGGAACATAGTGAAACGTGTCGATAAATGCATTGAAATGAATGGTCATCATTTCCAACACTTACTGTAAATACAGGTTAGTTGTGTAATATAACATGTTGTAAATTGTAGTAAATAAATTACTCATATTAAAATACGGTCCACTTTTCAGTTGAACACTCTGTATATATATATATATATATATATATATATATATATATCATCATCATCATCATCATATATCTGTCATGGATTTGGGCCACTTGATGACCCGTTCCGTTCTCACGTATCCAGAAGTCTCTTCAAAGGTCTGCCATGATTCCTTCTGCCAGTTGGGGAATAGCGTTTCATTACCCTGGGTAATTTATTACGGGGCATT
>Ga0268261_10001778_pt1 | contig 15124 bp, 19 predicted proteins | sample TergutNc150P1_FD_190353 | JGI IMG/M metagenome (GOLD analysis project Ga0268261, IMG submission 190353) | Nasutitermes corniger P1 segment gut microbial community from laboratory colony in Florida, USA - Nc150 P1 (SPAdes) (version 2) | ecosystem: Host-associated > Arthropoda: Insects >... | reverse complement strand
CACACACACACACACACACACACACACACACACACACACACACACACACACACACACACACAAAAGCCAAATTGGCTACTTCAACATTCAGTTCTGGAAAATATCACTAGATGCTATAATGGATGCAAATAAAAATTTTGAGAAGTAAGTAATTATATGTAAGTTACAACAACAAATTCTAAAGCAGCAGCTTGGCAGAGGACATCATCTTCCTTCCACAAGACAGACACATTGCAAAAAAAAAAAGTCAAGCAGGGAGCAAATAATACAACACAGCACAACCAGACAGGAGCATTCCAACAGATGAAAGTAAACCAACAGACAATGGGAGGCTGAGAACAGAATGTGAAAATTAAGGGCAGCCTGTCATAGGGCTATTTAAATTAGGGCAGCCTGTCATAGGGCTATTTAAATTCCATGTTTCAACAGCTGGCACAGCACAGCACAGGAAGAATGTTCAAAATGAGTGCAACAGGTCAAACCCCTCACTCTAGCTTCCTAGTCAATTGTCAACAGAGGTTCTTTCCTAGAGGTTGGTAGCAAGAGATCTGCACCCAGTCCTCAAGTTTTATCTATGGATTTCTGTTGAACTGCACTTATCCACAAGGATAAATTTGCACCTGCATAAATAGCATAAAAACTAGAAACTGCCTGACCTATTGCAATACTGCAGACCCACAAAAGGCAGAACTCAGATGAAACCAAGACGCACACCACAACCCATATTCTAAGGCAGACTTAAATTTCAGTAACATTGTAACTTTAAAACTGGAGTACTTATGACTGAAAATCATACGTGTAACATCTATATTTTACAATGCAACTCACCAACTGCAACATCAGGATTGTACTTTGGTACTCTAAAACGCAGACTGCCTATTACTGTTGACTCCCCTTCCTCCTTCCCTTCTCCATCCTTCTCTGCCCCTTCATTTTTCTGTGCACCATCACCTCTTTCATTTTTGTCTGTTCCTTTATCCACTTCATTCATTTTATCAGCTTCCTTTATTTCATCTTCTTCCTCTTCTCGTGTCCTTACTTTAATTTCTCTTTTGGAAAAATCATCTCCTATAAAAACAACACAATGTGATTCACATTCCTAAATAGAAAGAAATATATACAGCCAATCCCTGACTCATAAATTTGACTTGGCCAGTGCAAATTTAAAGAAATTGTGAAACCACATTTCGCACCCCGCAGGAAATAAACAGAGAACCCAACTAGAATGGCATAAACAAGTTGGCACCATAAGCCAAGTGTCTTAAAATTCCTGCACACGAGATAAAAAAATTGAATTGAATTTAGGGAAATTTATACTTATGTAAAATTCGACTTGTATAGACTTCAACGGAAAACAACCCTTACATAAGTTGTGGAGTGGTTTACATAACATTTTATTATAAACGCTCTTAAGTGTAGTTTCACAACAACCTTGACGTTCTCCAGAAACAAGACATTGTCATATTTGAGGATTCAGGTCCTCTAGGGTGACAGCCATGTTGCTGGGTTAGTAGTTGCCAAAGTACTCCAAAACGCTGCGCCTTCCTCTTCGAAGGAAGGCTTCAACCTGAACATAAAGGCATTACGCTCCTGTGAAACACTGAGAACCACTCACGCATGAACACTTTCATATCCTAGAAAATGCGAAACCCTTGGAACACTGCTATAAGAATCTCACTGCTGTGTCATATTTCTTTATTAACTAACTGTAATAAACGTAGTACAGAAGACCTCAGTTCACATATTTAATCACTTTTCATGCCCTTCTCCAAGTAAAACAGTTGGTGGCCACAACACACCCTTTAAATAATGTACCTTCCTGACATACATTTATAAAACACCCCTACAAATGCAATCCATATATTTAGGCAACAAGGAAATCTACAACATCTTTAAAATATGCTGCATATTCTGCATTTCATTCTCCACAAACTACCATTTACTTCATTATTTTATCAATTTCCATTCAAATAATACTAACTTTTTCATAAACCATGCCCAAAAATTTAAATACCAACCTGGTCATTTAAGGATAACAACAGACATTTCAAAACATAAATGGTTCCAATACTTTATCGTGCATCTGATGCAAGACATGCAGTATTCAACATTTATTGCAGAATGCATTTTAATCTCAGCACTACTTCTTCCAGTAGAGGGCAATTCAACCACTCTGTACCAGAGTACGAAGTGGACATTTGTAGCATTCAGTTTGACAACATACAGGACTCGCCAATCAAGCAGAGAAAGAAGAGAATTCATTATTCAAAATGCTTTGATGCACAAGATTTTAATGAAAATCCTGCATAATTTACCATAACCGTAAAATATATTGCTAACACTATACCTCGTTGATGTAATTAAACTGTACTTGCTACTTCCTAAAGCTATATGTCTTTTAGCATATTTTGGTGCACCCTGAAGACGCCGGCTATAAATAACAGCCGTAACATGCAGCAGTGGTTCTCTATTCATAGACATGTTCAATTTGTCAGTAGCAACTTCTTTATGCACATTAATTGCCTGGAAAATTTACAATATACAATCTAAGCCTTTCACAGAGAACCAACTCACACATGACTGATATGGAACAGTCAAGCATCCTGCACACAAGCAGAAGTAAACTTTCTGGTACCTTAAATTTTCTCAAATTATTTGTACGGGTACTACATGCCCAGACACTTGACACAATTTTTGCTTCCCTAAATTTATGATGAAAATTGTGATGGATCATTTTCTCATTTCCATCAAAATGTGTAAGACTACTTCAACAAATGCTTTCCAGGTTGGTGGGCCAACTGGCTAGACATCTTGTTCTCTAAACATCACAACTACAGTCTGTTTCCCCTGTTGTATTCATAGAAGATACACAGAAATTGTATTGAATATTTTTGTAACCAATAAAATGAAAGTGTTGTACAGTTTCAAAGTGTTCAAATGTATCTGAGTTGCCATATATTTGTCAATCCAAACTTTTCATGCCATACTGCAAACAAATTACCAAAGCCTCCTCCCTCTCCAGAAATAAGTTCTTCAATTCCAAACTCATCATCTGAGCCAGCCTTCCGACTTTTACGAGCTTCTGCAGTTTTCTGCAAACAAAATACAGTGAACTTAATTAAGGTAAGAAAGCAATGTCTTACAGAAACCAACACATTATGTTAGAATACGAAAACTATGAATAGTTGCGTAACATGGTGCAGCATACAGAAATAGATGAGCATTTCCTGAAATATAAAAAAAAAGATGCCCTATTTAGAGAGACAGAACTAAACAGTACATCATCATTACATATATATGGTAATGGCTCATATGACACAAATGAAAAAATTATGATGCAATGTCATATGGACCTACACAATTCAATGCAACACACTGGTCTACACAATGTGTATGACTCGGTCACATAAGGAAGAATATTCATTCATTCCATTGGCATGTGCAGAATGCGACAATTCTATGCCATTCTCAGGCAATTCTTCCATTCCTCTCTGCTATATACCCTTTCCTTCCACCCTTTTCCACCAACTAGTCTTCCATCCTCCCTCACTTCATCTTGCCATCTATTTCTTGGTCTACCTCTCAGCCTCGTTGCTTCCAAATTCATAAATATTTTTTTTTTGGAAATTCTATTTTCTTCCATTCTCTGTACATGCCCAAACCAACACAGTCTATTTAACCTTACTGTTTCTGTTATAGTGGGTTCTTTAACCACTGCATAAATTTCTTTATTGGTTAATATTCTCCATGAAACATAATCACAGCAAAACCCCGTTACGACAGTTTTTAAGAGACCTATTCCAATGTCATGTTTGTGTGCAAGCTGGGAGGCAATTACCACAATTATGCCCGAAACATGTATATGGTGTAATTTATGTGCCCCAGTGTTCAGGTGAAATGTCTTAACATACAGCATCTAACTGACACGGAGAAGAGCAGTATTAAATTACCACCTTTGCTCAGTAGTGCAACAGTTTAGACAGGAAATTTTATGACTAATGTGAATGTAATCAGTTACATTAGCAAACTGCATAACTTTGTCTGCACTTGGCACTGCCCCACAATTAACACCATACTACCACAGACACTTTTCATTCTCACCCAACCAAAAACCAACCTCCAGTGTCCCCGCCCCAGAAAGGATAACATTTACAGGCGATTAACAGGGGCAATGGGCCACCCAAGGTGTGAGGCATCATGTCTAGGGGCTACATGGCACTGAGGCAGCGATAACAGTGTTGCTAATGATCCCCTAGGGGCACCAGGCAGGAACCTGTTGTAATTATGCCTTCCCCCTGTAAGAAACTCTGCAGGCAGTGACTAATTTCCCCTTTACTTGTGGGACTCTTATGAAGAAAACACAAAATAAAATCCTAGCAAAAGCAGGGAAGCCAAGGCACAGAGGCACCTGCCTAGCTTTGCTCAACAGCGTGCCAGCCAGTCTGGCCTACCACACATGCAGCTGGTACTCCCAGCACACCTACAGACATTGAGCATTTAACAAAGGTCAAGGATAAAAATGGACAAGATGTCCCAAAAATATAGATTTATTCAAATTAATCTGCACCACAGCACGGCTGCGATTGCACTCCTTTGCCAAAACTTCCTACAGGGGAAACAGATACAGCACTTATTCAGGAATGCTGGGTTTAAGGGAAATGAATAAGGAAATTACGCAATCTAATGAGGACACTGCTTTCTGCTGGACCCGGTATTGCTCCCAGATCCTGCATTTTTGTCAGAAGCAGAGACCATGCCTTTCCACTATTGGACAACTGCTCTAGGGAAGTGATAATGGTGTGGGGACACATTAGAGGAGGGAAGAAGATTTAATTAAATTACATCAGGATACCTCCTCTATTATTCAGACAAACCATACCCATCAAAGGGGTTATGGGAAGTCACTGACTACTGCAGTAGGAATACACTGCAGCTGATCTCTGGATGCAATGCCACAGCATGCCACATTATATGGGGGAGCATAGATATCAATCCACGAGGAAGAATGCTTAATGGAACAATTAGTTATCACAAATCATATTATTATTAATAAAGGTAACGTGCCTACTTTTTTAAGTACTAACAGGAAGGAGGTTAAAGACTTCACACTAGGGACAGACAAGATACAGGAGCTAGTGCCTAACTGGCAAGTATCCGATTAAATCTTGTCTGAGCACAGATACACAGTATTAAACATGGGTGACCCAGACATTACCAGCCTCACATATCACAGCCCCATAAGAACCAAGGTGCAAAAGGTAGAGCTGGCTGCTAACATGGTGCAACAGGCCATCCTCTCATTCTATCACCAAAACTGTCCAGCCAAGGTGGCTCTATCGCCACAGACAGTTCCTCGGTGGAACATAAGAGTTCAGATGCCTTAAAGCTGGAACTAGACGGCTCTTAATCAAGCTAAAGGAAATGGTGACTAAGAACCATGTAAGATCATCCTCATGCATTAAGAGATCAGAAAGGCCCTACAGTCCTCTTGGAGGGACTGCTTTTGGGGGATCGAGGATGAAGGCCAGCAGGGATGTCAGCTTGAACCCAAATTCAGGCAAAGAAGCACCTAACGTGGTTAACTCCTTAGATCAAGCTACTCTCAGTCACTGAGCACCACCGAAACAGTACATTTAAGAAAAGCATCTGAGAACAGATCTATTCCAAGGGTAGTAACCAAAAAATGGCTACCAAAAAATGAAAAATTAATTATAAGACTCAAAAATAAAACCTGGACTTACGAAGTAAAAAACCACTATAACAGCAATAAAATCAGACTGATCAGACCACTGAGACACAACACAAAAATCCAGAACATGTGTTTAAAATTCTTAACACCACTAACACACGTGGGGATAAAATTGTGAATCTTCAACGGTTCAAATTTATAAACCAAGATATATATGAGGGAGACCCAAAAATTCCCAGAATTGTCAAAAAAAAGTATTTAAAATATTTGTACAAGTTTGAAACTTTAGTCCCCTTCAAAGTAATCCCCGTGACTGGAAGCACCAAACCAAGCGCTGCTACCAACCACTGCTGGAAATATTGTCCAAAATCTTCAACAGAAATGCTGTTAGGGGCTGCCAGCATTTCTCACCAAACCTCTGCAATTGCATCTGGCTCACCTTCACACAGACATAAGATCTACTCATGTTCAAATGGACAATGCTGTACAAGACAGAATACAAACCTTCAGATGTAGGGGTGTGAGTTTATGATGATCCCATTCAACACGAGTCGGGAATTCCTTTCCACAAGGCAAGCACCGAGGATGAAGAAAGTTTTTCAATTGCTGTAATGACAGGAAATATGTAATCAACATACATGATGTCACTTTGCACAATACTCACATCTTCATCCCAAATGCTGCACAGACACACAAAACTCAAAAAGGAGGGATCATTTTTGTATTATAAAATAGACATCATATACTGGCCATTTGTTCCCTGTATGTAAACTGTAACATATATGGACATCACCTGTTAGCTGCTGTTATACACTGGCTCAGTTTTGGAACTTGTGAGCTACAGTAATCTGTCAAAGCTCATAATTTGGACTACTGGGACCAAACAATCAAACTTCAAGTTAAGCAGTTTCAATGAGAAAATACCTATTAAGTGGGCAGTAGGAGTCCTAATGTTATAGTATAAGCTACAGTTTCTTTTACTTGATAAATCTCCTTTATCTATTATTTACTTCAATACATGCCACATAGTAAAACTTATATAAAACAAGCACACAATGAACATACAATATAACATTGAGGTGCATTCATGCAACCATTTTTGCAGTGGAAAAGCAATTAAGTATGACACATTCCAAGAGTTTGTGTTTGTAGCCTCAGGTACACAGCACGCAATGCGCAAGCACCATACTATCATTTGTGGCTTGCCTAGCAAAACAATATTTTTCCACATTATCTCATAAACTGCACAGTTTTGAAGAAAAGGTTATGGAACATAAAATGTGTTTTTTCCCCTAGAACTTTTGTCTAAAACATTTGTGATTCTAAGAAGAACTGAGCAAGATATGATCAAATATGTACATCGGTCTTCACGTAGAGTGCCTGTTACTCTTGTCCAGTTTTAATAAAACCTATTTTCTCAACAGATTTTCGAAAAATTTTTAAATATCAAATTTTATGAAAATCCGTCCAGTGGGAGCCGAGTCTTTCCGTGAGGAGAGATGGATGGACATGTTGGAGCTAACAGACTCTTTTCACAATTTTGTGAACACGCCTAAAAAAAGCCTGCTAACAATAATAGATGTTCATCAATATATGACAGTGTCACCTACTGCTTTAACCTGCCTCTTGCCAGCGTCACTTGCATTTATGACACAGTTCAACACACTTACAAAGCCATTAACACATCTTTGTCAGCTACAGACAGTGGAAATGAATAAATTTCCTCAAACTTTTACAATGGCACATCACTTCAGCCACAGTTTGCAAAGCAGTTCTGGATAACCCCATGCACAGTGAATTCCACATGACATTACACATGGCCTGCAAGATGTTCCACATTTCAATTATGCTGCAGGAATGTGTCTGTTGATTCCATGCCACAAAAAATGCACAAGGCAAATTCACTACGCATGTTTGACACTCACGATGCCCTGGTCAACTGGTGTATCAGGGCATATATTCAGATTACAACCCAGTCTTATGGGCAAAGGATTAAAATATCATCCCTGTTCTGGCAACCCATTTTCCTCTAAAAAAAGAGACCAGCCACTCTTCCAGTTACACATGCATTCCTGCAACATGGTTTTTTAAACTTCGGACTGTCGAGGCCAAACTTTTTCACTGCAATCTGCATCACAACACAACAGAATTAAAAACTGTGTCCTTATACATTTACATTTACTCTACTTGGCATTTTACTCCATGTAAGGCCAGTGTCCTGCATCGAGGTATGTTATGAAGCATTGCAGTTTTGTCCACTTCAACTATGCCCTTTTACATGGTTCCAGAAAAATACAGTAGTGGGTTACAAGTCTGGTAATCTGGGAGGCCACAAATCTTTAGAAATTACACAATACTCTTCCAAGAAATCCACTACTGCACAAGAAGTATAGCATGTAGTACCATCCTGCTGAAACCAACAATGTGTTCTTCCTCTTTCAAACACTGAAATTAACTGTTATCATGTCCTGGTATAACTCACTATCAACTGTGGTCTGGAAGTAGATGGGACCTACTAACCACCTGGGAAACAACACACCTTGCAATAATTTTTTGTGAATGTTAAAGATTTTTCATGCAACACTTGTGGATTTTCACATAAGCAGATCCTGCCACTCCGACTTTATGTATCCATCAGAGTGGAACCACACATCACCAGTAAAATAAACCACATCCAGTTGTTCATTCCATTTTCCTTGACAAAAGACTGAAACCACCTGCAACACTGTAATCACTTGCTGTATCCAGAGCATTCAGTTCTAAGACATTCCTAATATGGTACCAATACAGACGAAGTTTTCAGACAGCTCTCTAGGCACTGGAGTTGGACATCTGCACCTGTGATGCAAGTTTTCTGACACTTGTCCTTGGAGACTGTTCCACAGCACATCTTCTGCACTCAGCACTGAGCTGTCCAGTTTTTTCTTGTCAGGCACATTTCCTGTCTCAGGAAAATGGGTAAAAACTCTTGAAACTGCCACCTTATTTAGAAGAACATCAGGATATCTTCTCTGAAACTGTTCTTGCACCTTCGCACGCAACTCCCAATGTAAAATAAATTTCAACAATGTAAACATGCTGCTCTCAGATAATACAAACTCGTATGCTCAGCAGGTGGATAATGCAGTACTTCAGTGAGTTTGCACAATCATCATATGACACTCACAAGGTACAAAGTGCGAACAAAAACTTAACTTACATTCACAGATACTTTAACTTTGGATAACACAAATTTTAAATCACTCTGTACAAACAACTTACGTAAAGTTAATAACTTCTTTACCGATAGGTCTTGTGTTTTCAAAAATACTTCCATAACATAGATATGAAAGCATATTAATAAAGAACTAAAAACTACAATCAGAAAAAACTATCAGGATTCCAGTATTCTGGGATGTGGCACTGAGCTGTTAGGCAACTTATTTCCTGATATTGTGAAAAATCCTAGTGCCTCCATTTTCTCGATAAGAAAGTCTTCTTGGATTACTTGACCCTGCAGATAAAGGCAGTACGATCCTTTGAAATGTTGCAAACCACTCATCCAACAGCGTCACATGGCAGAAGACATAAATCCTTAATTTTAAATGATTCATGACCACACAGCCATTATTTGTTACAAGAATTAACCAACAAGTGCATACACTGGTGTGCAGATTTATTATGTTATAATCAGCTTGGCCACCTACAGGTTTCAGCCACCTACTGTGGTCATCCTCAGGTCTGGCCACAGTAGGTGGCTGAAACACATGTAGCTGCACTCATTATATTATAATATATCTACACATCAGTATATGCACTTGTTGGTTATTCTAATCATATGAATCCTCATTTCCAATGAATGACAGCTGCTGCTAACAGCAAAGTTGTAGTTCTACAATATCTCTACCTAACATGCTGTGAGGCTATAATGGGTCCCCGGGCATACCAGAGTGAGAGGAACTGAAATCGCCGACAAGCTCACAAGGAGTGGTTCTGTTCAGCGGTTTGTTGGACCTGAGCCTTTCTTGGGGGTTTCTAGGCAGAATATAAGAAGAAAAATGTAAAGCTGGGTGGAGAAACAGCATCTGGTATTGTGGCGTGGTCCCTGTAGTACACAGGGACAGGCTTGGGAATTGATCTCGGTCCCTGATCTGGCTACAAGGGCCCAATTATTGTCCTTTAATAGGACACAATCCAGGGTTGTTATTGGTCTGCTCACTGGACATAACACCTTGAGAAGACATTTATAAATTATGGGGCTATGTAATAACCCCACTTGTAGGAAATGAGGTACTGAGGAGGAAACCTCAGTCCACATTTTCTGTGAGTGCGAGGCCTTGGCCTCACTCAGGCATACAAAGCTCGGTTCCTTCTTTTTGGACCTGGAGGACATAGGGTACTAGGTATGGGGGCCATCTGGAAGTTTGCTGAAGGAACAGGGCTCCTGAAACCTAGTACAGAATATGGGGCACAAAGGGCCTGTTTTGAGGCCTAGGTGCATCGGGCCCGGAAGGGGTCGGACTCAAACACTATTCTATTCTGTAGTTCTACAAAGGCAACAGTACCTGATGACGATCATTTTTGCGATGAACGATAAGATTGCCAAAAAAATGCAAGTCACACATGGTGCAGTACTCGCGGATGCTCATGTTCACCTTCTTTCCCTGGCGTTTCATTCGTTCCATCTCAATCTCTCTTTGCTGCTCTGCCACCTGCACAACATCAAAACAAAATTTATCCCATCTGAGAAAGGATACATTAAAATTACATCTCTCCGACAGGCATTAAATAATACAGTCACAAGCATGTCAAGCAAAAGAAAAGTTACCGGTATAAAGCAATACTTTATACCTGTATGGTTAGAATCTCAGATCAAGAAACAAACTCAAACCCACCATGGGTGAATTAGCAAAGCCTAATGCTAACTATCAAGATGCTTCTAGCAAGGACAATGCAAAGCAGAGGACGAGTAGATCTTGTTAGTTGGCTAGTGCATGGAAGTTACAATAAGATTATTTGATGACAAACTTCAGAATTTGTACACTTCACCTGTGTCAACTCTTGGTAGACATAATCCACATGTTCACCACTGCTAACACCACAGTGGACACAGCCCTAGGCCAGTGCAGTTCACTTCCTATCTTTAACCTAAGATACATTTTAATCATCATTCCAGCAAATGGTACTTCCATCATGGTTAGATGGTTTATGATATAGGCTTTGCCAAAATTACAAAACTTCCAATATGCATTTTTGTGTACATGTGCCCTCTGTCCCGTGCGCTTCCATGTACCACCATTCATTCTGTTCCCAATTTCCATGTTACTTGACCAAAATTTATATGCTTCTTCCTCACCTACTCAAGGTAACCTCTGGTACTTGGTCAGACGGACGAATAGATAGTAGTAGTGATACGTGACTAATGATATAAATAAGGCATCAAAGAGGTGTTAATTCTAAATTGAGGCCTTAGTACCATGCTGCTAACTAGACTAACACCATTTAAAAGGGAAATGAGAAAAATATTTCAACAATGCAGGTGGAAGATGAAGGAAACAAAACTGTGCTTAAGCCTTTCTTATCAAACACCAAGGAACGGCCTAACAGTTGAATAACATAATAATATTAGGTACAGGCCCAGAGTTCTCACAATGGTGAGACCCAGAATTCAAGTCTTCTGCAAAGTGACACTGTGTCACTGGGGATATGATTCTTGACTTCTTAAAGCAGCACAGCAATTCCACCTTCAACGATAGTGAGTCCACAGGGTAATTACCCTTCAAGACGGGTGTAAAATCCTCCTCCACATCAATGAGAGCCACTTATCTAATGAAAGATCACAACACCCTAGAAGACTCAAATCCTAAATACAACATTTCCCAACATGCCACATGATCACCACCACTTCTTAGATAAAGTATTTTTCCGTAATACTTTCCAACAATAATTCTAAATGTATGCTAATCACCAAATGCCTTCCAATTTTGCATCAGAAAGGCTAAAGCAAAGCAGAGGGGTTAAAATTGAACACATCAGCTTCTGTTACATGCCAAAAATTTACTGAGTGAAATTATAAATATTGAGAAAGAAAACATAAAAGTCTCACTGGACACTACTAAGGAGAGTGGTTTAGAAATAGGTGCTGAGAAAACCAAGTATGTGTCTACGTACTGTGAACAGAATGCTGTACACAATCACAACATTAACCCTTTAAATGGTGAATTAAATCCCATCTGCTATTTGCTGGCATTATTAGGAGCTCACCATTTTCTCCACGTTAGCAGGATAAGGGTTAAGATAGAAATTTGACTCTCTGAAAGCCCAGCAAAATTCAAATATTTGGGAACTCAAATGAAAACTACATCTGTGAAGAAATTAAGAACAGACTAAGCTCCGGAAAAAAGCCTGCTACCATTTGGTACAGAATCTGTCATCCTGTTTGCTATAGAAAATACTATCAGTCCTCAACTTTCATATAACCCACACTTTCTCATGTTATAAATTGTCACCCTCATAAGTCTTCCATATGCCAAATTTGGACTTCTGTACACAGCTGACATACAAACTTTGAGCCATCACACTGTGGCACCATAAAACTGGGCCCCAAACTATATTCTGTGTCTACTAAGTGTCTGAAAAGTTACATGATATAACTAGAATTTCAGGCAAGAAATAACTTTAGAAAATATATTTGTATTGTTTACATTTCTTAATCCAAGTTGGTGGGGACAGTTGAGTTTTCACGTTGGCTAATTTTGGGATGCCACCAGTTCTCTGCCCCTGGTTACCCTGGACACTTAACCAGGTAAGGAAATCTGGTGGTGATGCTGCTGGCAATATGCAATATACATGAAGAATGATACAGCCATTGGACTGTGAAGCAGACAAAAACTTCTTTAACAACATTATGGTTACTAATGGCTCATAATCTTCAAGTTTCATTAGCCATCCCTTGTACAGCCATCAGAAGTGTGGAGGACATATGCACATGTGATGGCAGCAAGGTAACCTATTACCGTTGGTTAATTCCAGCATGAATGTACTGTAATTCTTGGTACAACTGTTGTCTGTTGCCCATTAACAGTGACTTTTATGTACTACTTTTAGGTAATACGAATGGAACACCTCTTATAACACATTTAAGTCTATTGCTTGACTATCACATACTGTACTCTAGTACGTGTTTTCAGGAAAAGGATAATGTACAAATGTCAGAGGCCGCTTGTATACAAATTAAAATACTATAAACTACAATTCTGTATGTTCTGAAACTTGGTCTCTCACATTCAGGGAAGAATGTAGGCTAAAGGTGTTCAATTTGAGCTAGAGGACGACGACATAACAGGGGACTGGAGGAAAGTATACAATGAGAAGCTCCAAAACTTGAACTCCTCATCACATATTATTCAGATCACCAAATGCAGATGGAGATGCACAGGGCATACGACATGTATGGGGAAGGAGAGGTACACAGAGAGATTTGACAGAAACCTACAAGAGATCATTTGGAAGACCTAAGTGCAGCTGAGAGAATATTGAAATGGATGTATAAGAATTGCAATGGAAGGGTGTGGATGAGACTGATCTGGCTCAGGAGAGGGACAACTGGCAGACTTGTAAAAATGGTCATGATCCTTCAAACTGCACAAAATGAAGGGAATTCTTTGCCTATCTTTGGAAATACTAGCTTTTCAAAAAGACCTCTCTTCTATGGAGTTATTTTGGTAGGTAGGTAGTTAGCCAGCTAGCTAGTCAGTACCTTTTGTTCATGTCTCATGAGCTCCACCCTTATCTTGTAACTCTCTTCAAGTTTATCCATCATCAACTGGTGTGTTCTTCCTTTCAAATGATTCTGGAATGACTAAAATAAATGCAAACAAACAACCAGTAAACAAAAGTTCTGTGCTTAAAATGAAGACATAAAAATATAAAGTCCATGATACACACATTATCATCCCACATGTGCTTCTTGCAAACATGACAGTAGAACAGCGAAGGAGGGATGCCACTGTATCGTGACGTTGGCACTTTCTCCACAACATCCTGAAAGCATAAAATAAATTGTGTAATTTCATACACACTGAAAATAAATAAACTGTACAACTGCAAACATGTTACCTATTTAATTAGTTTGAAAAATACATAACAAGCCTCTACCATGTTTCCAGCTCATCATGCACTTTCACTACATAAAAAAAAATGCATGACATTTCTTCCTATTAATATGAGCCTCATAAAATTTTGTACTGATATTAAATATAGATATGATTAGTCTTCTGGAACATTATGTTGCGTCGCTGAATATGTAGTTTCTAACGTTTCAAGGATTTAAACCTTCAGGAACTGCCTACCCAGTGACACAGCTTCACTACATTATTTTTACTCCCCACCAAATATTATTAGTGTGATCAAATTAATTAAGTTAAAAAGAGGGATGAATGAAATATCTTTGTTGCCAGCACCGTCACACAAGTGTTGCAAGTAGTGTAATAAAATAAACATCTATGCTGACTAGTCTTCACAACAGATCGTACCAAGTCAACTTGTGTGATGCTGAATGCAGCTGTCTTATGCGTCACACCGAAACCAACTTGTCTGAACTGGTGTGCCCCTCTCAGATTACAGTTAAACACCAGTGCCTACTACAACACAGCTGGGGCACTTAAAAAACTTCTACCACTCATGTGGCTCCATGTGTACAGATGATGGTCATACATGCCTCTGAGTGATTTCCATTTACTTTTACCATGCCTGTAACTGTACACCACCACCACCACGTGCAACAATATACTGTTATTAAAACCAAATCATGTGACACGCAGATATGAACACACACAGAATCAACACTGTTATGGTTGCCATTTACCAACCTTGTCCTTGTCATTTAATTTATCCTCATCTTTTTCCTCTTTATCACCTGACAATTCTTCGGACTTTTTCTCATCTTTCCACTCCCTTTTCTTTTCACCATCTTCACCTTCATCTCTGAAAATTGAACACATCATATAATTATAGCACTTGTCATGGCATGTCTACTTATCATTCTATACTACTTCTATACTATAAAAATATACACCCCTACTCAAAGATAGGCATACAGTGGTAATATCACTTTTTAACCTTTCATGGCATAGTAAATGGGAAACATCCTCATCTCAATGTCTCATTGGTCTGTCAAGTGAAATGGCCAACAGAAGCCATGATTTTCAAAAGCTGCCCTTTCTTTAAAAGACTGATGTCCAAGTTCCTGTGCTCATATTAATATTAATGCTTTCACCACAGGACACAAAAGATTGCTGGTATATAGTTCATAGTACTGCACATCAACCGCATGACCATAAAATGAAAAGGTTCATGCTCTGCTTGGAAAAGAAAATTTGATGTTATTTTCACAACACCATACAGCATAAAAGTGTTAAGTGGCACATCGGCATTTCACTCCCTCTTCCAAGTTCA
>Ga0268261_10001777_pt1 | contig 15124 bp, 16 predicted proteins | sample TergutNc150P1_FD_190353 | JGI IMG/M metagenome (GOLD analysis project Ga0268261, IMG submission 190353) | Nasutitermes corniger P1 segment gut microbial community from laboratory colony in Florida, USA - Nc150 P1 (SPAdes) (version 2) | ecosystem: Host-associated > Arthropoda: Insects >... | reverse complement strand
ACACACACACACACACACACACACACACACACACACACACACACACATGACAGTTCAAAACCAAAAGAAACCTACAGCTAAACCTGTTCTCAATTGTTAGACCCTCACACACAACACTTTCATACTGCTGCCAACCCACAGCTGTGTGGCCCATTCTCAGGTGTCAGACCCATACACACAGAACAGTTTGAAACCAAAAACAGCCCACAGCTAAGCTTATTTTCAGGAGTCAGACCTACATATTGAAGACATTTATTCATGCTGTCAGCAATCCACAGCTACCCTGTTCTCAGTTGTCAGACCTGTATGTGCAACACTTCCACATTGTCAGCAACCCACAGCAAGGGTTCCAGTCCTCAGGGATGCCACACTGTGTCACTGGGCGATTATATCTCAACATTTCTTAGGATCACAGTGCTAATTTTTGGGGACAAGCAGTCTGAAAGACAGAACATTGGGAACTACCCATCCAGTGACATATTGTCCCATCCAAAATAGACTGGAATCTGCAGCAACATTGCTGTGTGAACCTTAAGTTCTGCAACCCACAGTTAACTTTTGTTCTCAATAATTTTGACCCATGTACAAGGTAGTTACATCTTTGAGACTTTACAAATGGCTCTGTGTGTTTCATTATCCTGTCTTAACTTGTGACATTACAATGGGTTCTCTTTTTCTTCAACCAGAAAACTACAGGCTTGAGACCAAGTATGAAAATCATCTAATCGTCAAAGTAGCATTGGTTTGTATCTAAATAGCTCGCTTGTTTACCTGTAAATTGTGACTCTGTTGCATTAGTGAAGTGCCATGTGGCATGGCTGTTACAGTATCAGGAGAGTGCATTTTGCTTCATGTCAGTTTTTTTAAGCTTGTAGTTAACCATCCATGAATACTTTACATGGCACCCTGCATGCCCTTGCAATCACATTTAAATGGCAGAACTTGATACTGTTGCAGTTATTTTTTTTTTATATCTTATTTTATGTATATTCATAAGTAAATTGCATAGTTCTACTTTGGTCAACAAAGACTACAGGAGAGGTTTAAGTCTGCCATCTGATGATAAGAAGAAGAAACAACAACACTATAAAGCATGAACTTAAAGCATATGGCTTTTTTGACAGAGATGCTTACATACATACATACATACATACATACATACATACATATATACATTCCATGGATCTGTAAGTGTGTCACAAAGACAGCAGGAGATGGAACAACTCACATCTCATATGCGATGTTGGTTAACAATGAGTTACATCATGTAAGTAGTGACAGCTGTTTTGAGAGCTGATATGGTACATATAATGACAGGCAGGAGCAGAGGATAAACAAATTTAAAAGGTATAAAAGGCACGTAAAGTTTTTCTGCTGTTGTGAACTGCATGTAGTATGGTGCAGGACAGCAGTGCAGTCTGACTGATTGTTAAGGTCACTAAGAAGGCAAAATTAACAGCTGCAGGCTGAATGACCAGGATGTAATTTGTAGGAGGACAGAGATGTTTCTCTTCACCATTACATCCAGATCAGGCAAAACCAAACCTGCACTTGGGCCCAACCACCTGTCAAGCAGATGAAGTGACCAGTGCGTGAAAATTATTACTTCCCCCACCTCATGCCAGGGTTAATGGTGCATGGAGCCATACCTTCATACCCAATTATACCGTGTCATAATGTTGTCTTTAATCCACATGGACACATTTTTACTTGTTTTTTAACATTTCATAATGCTCTTGTACCATACTGCATCTAATACATGGTGGCTGTACATGGGCAGGGGAGTAACTGTGGATGTGGCTATCATTAGAATACTGGTAATGCACCAGAAGTTTAGATAAAGGTCTTGTTATTAGCCAGTTGTTATTTGATCTGAAAAATGTTGTACAAGACATAGCTGTTTAATTAATGGTAAGGCTTCACATATTCTTACCTCACAAACATGATTGATCAGTTTCATGTTTTGATCTCCTTTACCCTAGGAAATAGCTGGACATGGCGGTGAGGGACAAGCAAATGCTTATCAGTTGTGTGTCTTTTGATAGTGTTAACTCTGAAAAATGTGGACAGCTGCTGGAAATTGTAATTGCATTTATACATGTTTCAGTATTTTACTGTGGTGTTGTCAGTACTTTTGTAATTGAAATTAAAAGTTATTTATCATTTCTGGTATGTCCAGAACAAACATCACCTGTGTGTTGCTGTGTCTGTATGCTCACATGCAACAGTGCAAGAAATGGGGGCAGATTTTCGTGAAGTTTAAAATGCTGAGTGTTACTACAGTTTGTGTATGTGTTAAAATTTTAGTTAATGTGAAGGCCTACCTGTACTCTATGTGCACACCATGCACGTGACTTGATAAATATTGGAGTGGAAAATTTTTTGAAGAGAAGTGACTTAGCCAAAAGAGAGTTAACGTGCCAGATTTATTACACTGTGAATACATATCCATCATTTTTAATGCATTGTTATATGCCTAAAATCTTGTCATATTTTGCACTGGATTGAAAGGGCAGTAAGATAAAGGACAGCACATATACTGGGTTTGTCAGTGGTTGCTGTATACCCAGAACTCACTGAATATATGGCTGGGTGGGCCTCAGATATAGTCAGGACATAGACAGTTAATTCACTGATTTTCATTCAGTGTAAATATTGAGGCCATAAGAAGAGTTTTCATGGATGTTGGGCATAGCAATGCCTGAGAGTTCCTGTCCAACTCCTTACCTCTTTCAGCGAGATTAAAGTACTCGTCTGTTGTGTGATATTACCATCAACATTTGTGTGAACTGGGTGGCTATGCAGCTGGAGTGGAAAGTACTGGGCAAATACCTCCATAAGGGATATTTGAGGTGGCCAATGCATGAGAGTTCTTTCAGTTACTTCAGTATAGTACTAGCACCTCTCATCATTAGAAAAATGTTATTCAGTGTGATAGTATGCTCTAAAGTGAAACTTTGTAGAAGATAACTAACTTCTGGAAAATGGGATGACTGTAATTTTCTGCTTCTTATGGAGAAGAATTTCTGAATCCAGGATATGTATGTACAGTATATTTTAGTTAATGGCTGTATCATGCATGATGATTATTGTAGGTTGTCATATTAAACCCTTCTTTGGTGAATAAAGGTGCTGAAATTTTCTCAGGTGATTGGCTGCATTTTGGTTGGGCTAAATGCTAATATTTTGGAGGCTTGTTTCCAAAACACTGACATTTGTCTCAGTGATGATGCAGCTAATCATGTGAGAGTATTTAGATTGCAAGGAGCACCTTTTCAATTCCTATGTATTTGTGTCATGATTTGAAAATATATGGATGTGCTGTAAATCTGTTCACCTGAAATGCCTCTTGAATCTGCTGTTAGAATGACCTATGTTATGCATGTTAAATTTTGTGTGTATTAGAAGTCTGTTGAGAGAGAGAATGTGTGTGTGTGTATACCTTTCTATTAAACCATGTGACATTATTGGGTTTTAACACCACCAGAAATTCCAAATGAGAATCCCGTTGTGCGATAATGGCAATGCACCAGCTGATAATGAATCCAGCTGAAGATAATAGTGTGCAGTGATAACAGTGGGTTGAAGTGATGATAGAATTGTGCAGTAATGGCATTACACCAGCTTATAGTGAATCCATATGAGGATAACAGTGTGCCATAATGTCAGTAGAGCAGCTGATAAGTGAATTGCAATTAGGATTGCAATGTGCAGTGATGATAGTACACCTGCTGATGGTGGATCCATAGAGGATAACAGTGTACAGTACTTGCAGTACACTTGTTGGTAGTGGATAGTAATGTACAGTAATGGTAGGCAGTACAGAAACTGATAGTAGATCCAATTGGAGATTGCAGTGTACAGTGGTGGCAGTACACCAACTGATAGTGGATCCAAATGAGGATAAAAGTGTGCAGTTGTGGCAGTACATCAGCGGATATTGAGTCCAATGAAGACAGCAGTGTGCAGTAATGACAAAAAGTCAGCTGGTAGTGATTGTACAAATTTTTTTCATGGGAATGAACAAGAGTCAGCTGTCCTGAGATGTAGTGGGTGTGAGTCTGCTGCTTGCCTTATTCATGGGTTTGCACGTTGTGTTTATCCTATTCGCAGAAGAATTGTGACCCTGTCTATTGTGATGTAGTGCTGTTGCTTATTCATGGTTGTGCTTGCAAAGTAGTAATACTATAAAGGCTGCATCTATCTGCATGTCTGTCTCATTAGCTACCTAGTTATGCAGTATTGAATGTGCTTACAAAAAGCCTAAGGATAAAAAAGTAATGTTTCTGTTAGAGATTATGGTGTTACTGGGCCAGTTGGACAGGGGAATGAGAATTGCTGTGGTGTAACACCATTCTGGTGTAAACAAACTGATGTTTCATTTTGTCAATTAAAATTAAGAATGTGGGAAACCTTGAGGCCAGTTCCTCACTAAGAGCAAACAGTTCTTGTGTAATTTCTAGTGACCTCTTCCCTAGAAAGATGGAAAGGTTTTTGTGTTAATGGCTGGAATATGAGGCATAGGAAGGATTGTCAGTGGTGCCGTGGTGAGGGAGAAGGCATTGTGGTTATACAGCCATTACATATGAGTTTGGAAGTGAGGAGAAGGGCAAATTCCAAGTCAGCAGAGGATGGTATGGACATTTTAAGAAGCAGATGAGACTACGTATTGTGAAGAGATAAGGAAGACCAGGGTCTGCTGATAACATGGCCTGCACTCAGTAGCCAGAACATTTTAGGAAGGTAACTGAGGTGAAAGCCCATTCACCACAGCAAGGCTTTAATGCTGATGAGATGGGCCTATGTTGGAAGAAAATTCCAGTGTACATTCACATCCAAGTCTATAAAGGCTTTTGGTTTCAGCATCCAATATTATCCTACTCTTCTGTTATAATTATTTCTACAACTATGATAAAACCTATCCAGTAATTACCAACAAAAATATTTTCATGTTTACTAATCAGTAACTAACATAGTTTTGATGTTTTGTGTGTCTTTGTTTCTCCTAAGCTCTTGAGCATTGCAGTTTTCTCACCATGGGATTTTCATGAATGTAACCCTTGCGAACCAAGAGGGTTCAATGTACTTCCTATTCTGAGTGCAATGCAGTATTTGTTTGTTGCATGTAAGGTACAGTTAAAGCATGAGTATTGCAGCTTCTTACATATTGAATGCCTAGTGGCAGCCATTTTTTAGTGCTGCTGTAGATTATTTAAAGTGCTGCAAAATTTTGTTTGAAGGAACATCTTGGGTATAGAGATAGATTAGTGACCTTTGTGAGTGATATAAACTAGTTATGATTGCCACGTGAAGTGTTGGGCATGTAGCATGAATATGATCAAGACAAGTAAATGTTCATGGGACAGACCTGTCATAAGTTGGCTACTTAAAAAATTGAGATGATGCTGAGAAGGTAATATGTTAAGTTTGTCTGCACGGGGAAGTTGCTTTGTGCTTCTCATGCAGTTTCATTAATTTTTCAGTCTGAGAAATATAACAATGGGGCTTCTTACTGAAATAAGTCAAATTCCTATAATTATCCAGGATATAGCAGTTGGTGTGGTGACTGTCTATGGACTGGATGTCATAGGAATTATTGCTTGATTTATTTATTTTTCCATACCATTCAGACTGGTTCTGGGATTCATCAAGACTCTAGTGAATGGGTACCAGGGTGCCTGTATCCAGGGGTAAAGTGACTGGGACGTGAACCTAATCACTCATTCAATCTAGACCCAAGGCCAAGAATTGGTAGACCTGTACCTCCAGTTCCTGTATGCCTGTGTGGTGTGCACAGGGACAGCTTTACCTTTCATCCAAATATAAGACTTTTTATTCTTAATTTATCTGGAAAAGGAGGTTGGCCTTACAGTCATACACAAAGTTGAACATGTTCTGTACAGGTAATATCCTGAAAATGTAAACCTGTGGAGCAGCCAACTCTCTATGCTGGTAAATATATGTGTGTGGTGTACTTAGGTTACCTAAATTTCAATTTATACTTTGAACCACATAAGATTTTAGGTTCTGAGGGCCCTGAATATTAATGTTGTGTTACAGTATCAGAGTGGTGACTACATGATGTCACATTTCAGAAAAGCATGACCTTAATATTAAACCATATTAAATTATAAGTAAGAAATTTTAAGTACTAATCGTACTGTGTAAGCTGTTGTTCAGAGAATGTCTTAATCCATGCTCCATGTCCATCCAGCACTTCAGATTTTCTTAATTTGCAAGGATAAATCAAAAAGTAAAAGTAATTTGTTAGCAGTTGTAACTCCCCTTGTCAGAACATTCTCCTGTGTGTATCATACCGACCATATTGTTAAGTAAGTCTTGAAGTGTCTTGCCAGTAACTTGCACTCAATCTGAATTGTCAGCTCCACTTTGCAGCTGCACCATTAATGAATAATGTGCTGTAATCAGGTTTCTGTAGGCATAAGGGGTCAAACCATCTGAAATTCACAGAAGTATGTCGGTGCAATGAGGAGAAAGTGTGTTAGTGTAAGGTGAAAGTTTTATAAATGGCAGAACAAGTGTGGTTGATGATGACCATGCTTGCCAGCCAACAACCTTAGCAATGGTAAACAGTTTTGACCAAGTTAATGTTGTCGTTCAAGAAGACCGTGGATTTGTGTCCCTACAATTGCTTAAAGAGTAGACATATGCTGCTGGACTGTATGTTTGATAATACATAACACCCTCAAATATTGCAAAGTTTGTGCAGTGTGAATTCTCCAAGTGTTTTATGGATGAGCATAAATGAAAACATTTGGAACTGTGCATGCAGTTTTTGCAATGGTATCAGTGAATGAGGGGTGTCTATGTAATGGGTAGTTAAGAAATATAAAACATGGGTGTATCACTACAAACCTGTAAACAAGCAGCAAAGCATGAGTGGAAATATATATCATGCCCACAATACAGAAAAATCAGAAATGTCTTTTCTCTGACAAAGTTGTGTTAATGATGTTCTGTGATTTGAATGGTCAGGTTCTCAATCATTGTCAGGAATAAGGAAAGAGCTTCATTCATGAGATATTTTGCCAGGTTTGGGGAGCAATTTAAACCTTCTGTTTTCAGTAAACACAGTGGTCTACTGTCTAAAGTTGTTGTCCTGCAGTAGGATAAAGTTCAACTTCATTCAGCCAATGTGGCCTTTAAAGTGATTTGAAAACTTCACTTTAAACTTCTCCATTATCTACTGTACTGTCCAGAATTTACTTATATTTATTATCACATGTTCAGCCCACTGAAGAAGCATGAAATGGTTATTGATTAAAATGGTGAATAAAGTAAAGATTTGGTGCACAAGTGGTTACACAGACAACCAAAAACATTTATTTTAGGTGGCACAAAGTAGCTTGTGGATTGGTGTGAAGAGTGTTAGGAGAAGCAAGGGAACTATACTGAAAAGTAATAATACAATTTTTGTAAGTTATTGTTTTTTTTTAGGATTAGTCAAATATTCTCCTTCCTTTTTGATTTACCCTTGCAATATTTCTACTTGCAGCTCTTTTGTGCTTACATTCATCTAATTTTCAAACCTAGTATGTCCAGTCCACACTGTCAGGTGTTTTTGCTAAGTTTGTGTATCTGTTTCAGTTCCAGTTCGTGAATTCCTTCCTGTCTCTCTTCTACATTGCTTTTTATTTACAAGATATGGAAAAACTAAAAGAGGTAATTGTGTGTTTTGAAATTCTTAATCCAGGTACATACACAGTCAGTTTATTTGCACTTGCTTAAGGATGCTGTCAGTATATCATGAGTATGTGTATTAGATGGTGGGATGTTAAAAATTAGTAATGAATTAGAAAGAATGTGGGAATAAAAGATCTTCGCCAATATGAGGAAAATTGTGACAATTTGACTTGGGATATTTGGTGTCCTGGGAATGATTTGAACCAGAACCTCCCAAATACAAGTCTAAAGCATTACTATTACTTTAGTGTAGTCAGTATGACTATGAAGATTTTTATTTTTACCAGGGTTATGGCATCATTTGGTGTAGTAGCTGAGTATCAGTGTTTCACTGGCATACCCTCCTGGAGACAGAGTTGGTATGTTTGAGACAGTGTACTGTACCACATGACTGCGTATTATCAACCTCTCAGACCACAGTTTGAACATTTAACAGCTGTTATTCCTGAGACATCTACTGAACCGTGTGACTACTTGTTATCAACCTGGCAGACCATAGTGTCAAAATTTAACAACTGCTGTTCCTGAGCCAGTAATACAATAAGTGTCAAGGACATTTTGGAGTAAGTACTGAGGGAAGGGAAGACAGGTATGTGTAAAATAAGAAATGAAATTTTGATAGCAGAAATTTTTCACCAACTGAGGACACCAAGAAGAGCGTTACAATTAATAGTTAAAGGAAAGAGGCTAGTGGAAATGCCTCAGACAAGATGGTTTAGTCAAGTACTGGAAGACACTAGGAAGAGAGAACAAATGGACGAAATCAAAAAGGAAAGACTGAGTAGACAGAAGGGATGTGGGGACTTCCCTCTGTTTACCCAAACGAAATGGCAATGGTACTAGAAGAACAGGACATGTATGAAAGTTAACTTTCTTTGTAGGAGGTCACAGTTGAAACATTCTTTGCTGTTTTTGATGCTTCATTAGTCACAACTCCAATTAACTGAAGGACCTCTTTCAGTGACTGAGATGATGGAGGCGCTCACACGAACTGAGTGTGACTTTGAAAGTTTGACTAATAATGAAAAATCTGTTACACTATCAGACAGTAGAAAATGTGCTGATCTTGAACAACAGCTTCATCGTCTCTAAGCGAATTAAGTTCTGCCCAATTGATCATCGACTTATTTAACAAGGAACATAATCAAGATAGTATGGATATGACTGTATCTCAGTAGTTAAGAACTGATCTAGAAGAGTATGTAATTGGATTTTGGTGATGCCAAGACATCCTAAAGTTAAAATAGGAGATAAAACAAAAATATGGAGAAAGTATCTGAGTGTACAATCAAACAAACTCCGATCTCGAACATTCTTTACATTTAGTGAAGTTGACAGTGATATAATTAGAAATGATGTGAAAACAAATACAGTATCTGAGACTAAAATAAGCGATATTGACAGTAACCAAAAGGATAACAAGCATAACCCAGTGAGGTATTGTACATCTACAAAGGAACCAGTAGAAGAACCACAAAAGAAGATTGTAACTCAACGTAACCTACAAAATCAAAAGAAGACCCAACTGAAACAGTTTGCTAAGGAAGATAATTAGACTTATTCCATTCCAACAATAATAAATTGACAAATATCAAGACAGAAAATAAAAAGAGTCACAAATCCAAGAATAGGCTTCCAGGGAGGATATAAGAAACATGCTGTGAATGTGTGCATTGGAAAAACCATGCAAACAACCAAAAGCTAGGTGGTTATTATAGGCAACAGCGATTTTGAGGGAAGTGTTCCGAGAATTGCTAATTATTTAAGTGCAAAATTTGAGGTTGCTGGATTCATCAAACCTGGTGCTGGCTTGGAAAATATTGTGGGAAAGACAATAATAGACTTATCCAGACTAACAAAAAATGGTGATGTGCTTGTGTTCAGTGGTGGTATTAATGATGTCTATAACAGTAACTCAAAAAAGGTGATATTACAGATTGTGAAGGTTTTACAGGACAATAACACAAACATGTTAATGCTAGATATTCTGCATAGATATAACTTGTCAGATAACTCCATGTGAAAAATGTGAATAGGGAAATCAAGACATTTGATTCAAAACTGAAGAAAATTGCAAAATTATTTAATTATGTTACAGTTTTGGAATTCACTTCTAATAGAAACCTTTCACTTAACATGGTGTGCATCAGAATGGATTTGGAAGAGGGCTGTTAGCTAAACAAATAGCTTCTTTAATTTATAAACTAAGTGGTAAGAAAACTGAGGAACCTATTAGTCTAAAATGGAAAATGGAGCTAAATGAAAATGCCAGTACACATCTAGCTAATAAGGAAATAGTAATCCCCACAACCATAGCACTTGATCATCCAAAAACACAGCCCGATACAGTCACCCGTAGAACATCAACTAGGACAAAAAGGCCACCTGTCACAAGACAAAATGATTTTTATCATGAAAGACATCTTAAGTTTTAGAGGACAGTAACATTTGTAATCAGAATGATAGCTCCATTACTAATTTTTATCCTGATTTTAGGTTTAATTGTCCTTCATATATTAATGTAAATTCTCTCTTTAAAGATAGTTCCAATTACCTTAAGATCTATCATCAAAACATAAAAGGCTTAAAGGGAAAAATAAGCCAGTTATCAAATATATGGTATTCTGAGCTACCACATTTACTATGTATAACTCAGCATCACCTCAAAGATTTGGAAATAGATTTAATGTCAATTGAATATTATAAACTTGGTGCCATATTTTGTAGGCATCTGTATAAAAATGGCGGTGTATGTATATTTGTGCATGAATCCATGGACTTCGGTAATATTCCTGCTCACCATATCTATAAAGAGAGAGATCTTTAAATATGTGCCATCAAATTAAACGTATGTAAGATTAAAATAGTCATTAAAACTATCTATAAATCACCTACTGGAAATTATGACTACTTCTTGAGGAAATTAGAAACTCTTATGAATCTATTATATACCAAAAAAATTTAATTTATTGTCCATGGGTGTATAAGTATTAATTATCTTGATAGTCAAAATGGAAGACAGCAGTTACTGTATTTGCTACCTACAATCTAAAAAGTACAGTAAATTTTACTATGAGAATTTTTAGTGGTTCAAGTACTGTGATTGATAACATTTCTATTGATTTATCAAGAAGTTTTATTATTAATCCCCTCATCATTAGGTTGTCAGATCATGACACTCAACTACTAAAATCAGAAAGCATCATTGCTCCTATACACGAATTCATATCTTGTTATGTTATGGAACCTTAATAACTTCATTATAGATGAATTTCAATCTAAATTGTCTGCAGAAAGTTGGGAGGATATTTTTGAAGAATCTGATAGAAATGTTATATTTAACAGCTTTTCAAACATTGACTTAAAAATTTTTTATGCGCGTTTCACTAAAAGGAAACTTAATTCCACATACAACACATATAACCCATGGATAACTAGAGGAATTAATGTATCTTGTCATAACAGAAGAATTTTATACGTGAGTAATAGGGGAAGTAATGATACCACTCCGAAACTGTGATACAAAAGATATTGCAAGATATTAACAAATGTTATAAAAACAGCAAAAAAAGTATTATGATGAATTAATATCTAAATCTAAGAATATAACAAAAACTACATGGAAAATTACAAAAAAAGAAATTGGTAATAACAACAATCAAAATGATATTAAATCCTTAAATATTAATAACATTATAACGGATAATGCGCAGGAAAGTGCCAACACTTTTAATGATGATTTCTTAACTGTTGCTGACACTGGTATTGGAAACATCAAAAAAGGTAACATTGATCCTAGGGATAATGTGAATCCTTACAAATACATGATTAACAATTTTAACAGCACATTTCCAAGAACAAACTGGAACTATGCCACAACTTATGAAATTGTAAAGATTATCAAATCCTTAAAGACTAAAAACTCAGGTGGGTATGATGAAATCCCCATAAAAATTCTAAAATTAAACATCCCTTTTATCATTTCCCACTTAACCTATATTTGTAAAAAATCCCTTTCTTTAGATGTATTCCCCGAAAGACTAAAATATACTATAAATAACCTGTCTATAAGAAAAGAGACAAACTTCTCACCACAAATGATAGGCCAGTTTCTCTCTTAACGTCCTTTTCTAAGATTTTTGATAAACTAATATATTCAAGAGTATATAAACATATATGCACTAATAACATGCTAGTCAAGGAACAATATGGATTTAAAGTTAATAGTTCCGCCAAGATTGCATCTTATAATGTAATTAATGAAATATTAAAAGCTATGAATAATAGGCCTTCAGTGGGAGGAATATTCCGTAACCTCAAGAAGGCCTATGATTGTGTTAACCACGAAATTCTAGTAGATAAACTAGAGTTTTATGAAACTAGTGGGTAATTACTAACTTTGATACAATCTTACCTCAGAGTAAGATACCAAAAAGTACTCACTGATAACATTAATGCATATAATAGTGTTTCTTCTAGATGGAAAAAAGTTACAATTGGGGTTCCTCAGGGTTCAATCATGGGTCCATTACTTTTTCTTATATTTGTTAATAATTTACAACCTTTCACCTGCAGAAGGAATAATCCAGTTCCTGGAGTGTGTTTTGTTTGGAACATTAAACAAGGCATAGAAACTGAATCATCCCAAGTGTCATATGTTATTTTCAGAACCATTTGTAATTGATTAACTTTACTTAAAACTTGTATATTTTATATCATATACTAATTTTTGTATGATGGGCCTGTTTTGCAGCAACTGGCTGCTTTGCTGATTGCAAGGCAGGTAATTGGGAACCTCAAGGAGTCTGCCCTGCCATATGTGCTGGAGCAATTGCGGTTGGCTAAAATGAGTTTCGACTTGTTTGGAGCTCTGAGCCCCTCTGAGGCAAAGAAAGAACTGACAAGCAATCCAGCAGAGGACAACAGTGAGGCGAGTACAACAAACAAAAGTGGAGGAACAAACCGCAGTATCAGTCAAGCAGAACTTGAGAGCTCACTCTTCAAGGTAATTGCATGTGAGTCACAATAAACCAGCTGCATATTGAAATGAAATCTGCAGAGTCCTGGAAAGACAGCTACATGTTTGTAAAGATACAAGACCTGACAGAATGACAGTAGAGTCCTGCATCGCTTAACAATGGGGATATGTTCTGAGAAATGCGTCATTAGGCGATATCGTTGTTGTGCGAACATCATAGAGTGTACTTACACAAACCTAGATAGAATAGCCTACTACACACTTAGGCTATATGGTATAGCCTATTGCTCCTAGGCTACAAACCTGTACAGCATGTTACTGTACTGAATACTGTAGGCAATTGTAACACAGTTGTAAGTATTTGTGTTTCTACACATATCTAAACATAGAAAAGGTGGAGTAAAAATGTGGTATACAATATAAAAAATGTACACCTATAGAGGACACTTACCATGAATGGAGCTTGCAGGGCTGGAAGTTGCTCTGGGTGAGTCAGTGAGTGGTGAGTGAATGTGAAGGCCTAGGACATTACTGTACACTACAGTACTGTAGACTTTATAAACACTGTACACTTAGCCTGCACTAAATTTATAAAAAAAAAAATTCTTTGTTCAATAAAAAATTGAACTTAGCTTACTGTTATTTTTTTACTTTTTAAATTTTTTAATTGTTAATCTTGGTAGAGGACATCCCGTTGTGTTTAAAGTACATTAGTAAAGTAACATTAAGTATGTACTTCGTCTGACACAACTATATGTTTATTTTATTATTATTCTGTTACTGACTACTAGTTTCAGCCTCACAAGGCCATCATCAGGCCAATATTGACAAAAAAATTAAAAATGCTGGTGCATATAGTACAAAAACATCAATTTTATATTGGATCCCATTCACATTCATTAGTAGTCTTTACAATTATTACCAGCCTTTAGATGTGTTATCTGTAGTAAGATGTGTTGGGATTCTATATGGTGAGTACTATGAATGTATTTCCAAAATTATTTTATTGATTGACAACCTTGAAATCTAAAATTATTAATAGTTTCAAAATATTCCGTATGATGTGTGTAAGATGTGGTATGAAGGTTGCAAGTACATTTAAAATATATATAAAACATATATTGTCACACTGATAAAATTAGTGCAATTAATAAAATTAGTGTTTGGGTCTTGACTTGTATTTTCATCTGCTATGCACTTAGTTGGAATTTTTATATATTCTTAGCGAGCTGAGTGGTGGATGTTTTATGGCGCTGTGCTCATGGTTGCAATTATTGTTTCTATACATTATTTGTTAATTGAGAGCTGGATATTATATGCTGTGTTGTGTTATGTTATTACACTGGCGATTTATTAACTTCAGTGTAAAGTGGAATTTATTGGAAATAATCATCACATTGGAAGTACAGGTATGTGCTGCATAACAATTTTTCAGTCAGCGACGAACTGCATATACGATGGTGGTCCCATAAAATTATGATATTGTATTGTAATATTATAATACTTACCATTGTGTTACAATTGCCTACAGTATTCAGTACTGTAACATTCTGTTCAGGTTTGTAGCCTAGAAGCAATAGGCTATACCATATAGCCTAGGTGTGTAGTAGGCTATACTGTACTATCTAGGTATGTGTAAGTACATGTTCACGCGACAACAAAATCACTTAATGATGCATTTCTCAGAACATGTCCCTGTCATTAAGTGACTCATATCTGTATAACATAAATAAATTACAATTAAATTAGAATGAGCAGATAAGATATTGGCATTTAAATCTTCCTGCATAAGGGTGTATAAAGTCTTAAAATATTTTAGTTACAAATTATCCGTAAAATTGTGTCAGGTCAGCTCTGTATTGTGTGCTTGCAGCCGGCATACGTGTTTGTGACTGAACAAGGTCATTATTCAAGACAGGTAGTTAAGGCAGTGAATGCCCTCTATATGAGTCTCTCTGAATTATTGTGTCAAATGTAACATTGTATTTTACTGTGCCTTTGTCATTTATTTGATTATCAAGCCTCATTATGTTGTATGTGTGGAACCTTATGAGGGTGTTCATCATATTACCTTTTTTAGTTATATGTATAACCTCCATGATATTTTCCATGGGTGCAATGGAGTGTCTGTTGTCTAGAGATTTTGTGCAAGTTTTGATTTCCCATTTCTATATTTAAAGTCTAGGAAATGCTCTTGAAATCCTATATGGAAAGGTCTGCTGGTCTGTCCAATATATTTTCTATTACAGTCTTGACATATTAATTGATAAACACCACATTTATTGAATTTATTGAAATCAGTATTTTTATTGTGGGCTAATAGTTTTCCTGTGGTTATGTCAGCCTTGAAAGAAACTTTAAGATTAGAGTAAACAGCTTGGTAGTGAATTTTATTTGTCGTCCAACATACTTGAATTTGCCCCCCCCCCCCCCCCCCCCCCC
>Ga0268261_10001776_pt1 | contig 15125 bp, 9 predicted proteins | sample TergutNc150P1_FD_190353 | JGI IMG/M metagenome (GOLD analysis project Ga0268261, IMG submission 190353) | Nasutitermes corniger P1 segment gut microbial community from laboratory colony in Florida, USA - Nc150 P1 (SPAdes) (version 2) | ecosystem: Host-associated > Arthropoda: Insects > Digestive... | reverse complement strand
CTATATATATATGTGTGTGTGTGTGTGTGTATATATATATATATATATATGTGTGTGTGTGTGTGTGTGTATATATATATATATATATATATATATATATACTGCAGAAGAAATTGTATTATTTGATTAGTAAGACCATCTCTCCTAGTTTGCTGGTATATGCAAGTTTCCATAGTTTTTTCCCCCCTTGCAGAAAACAAAATGGGTTAGTTCAGTTTTTATCTAAACCATACTGTATGAAAGAAGAGCCAGTACAGTAAATTACCAGTTATCTGCCCCTTAAAGACATCTACAGGTTTTGTGCTGCTATTTCTTTTACCCTTGTCCTTCTAAAAGGATGTATATGTCCTGTTATACTTGTTACGATCTCATTATTTGTCAACCTGTTCATGATTCTTTGGTTTTTGAGAGTGACAGATTCATTACATTGTATTTGTATTGGAGCCGTTGCCCAAGGTGTATTAGACATAATTTTCAGAGGGATGCTGTGTTCCCATAGTTTGGCATTTGGTTGTAATGTGGGTAGATATCTTTATAGTGGTAAGCATGTGTGTGTAGTGTTCTTGGGGCTGTATGTTAGACCAACATATTAGCTCAAGTCTGGAGAGCAGAAGCAATGGGTATGATCCATTGCAGTATTATTACCATATGTAAGTAGGACTAGAATGTACTCATGAATTATTCCATTAAATATGTAGGTGAGGTAGGTGAACATATACCAGGATGGGATACACCATTTACATCATTTGATAAAACTCTGTTAAGAGGCTCATTCTAAAATGACCTCGCTTCTTGAATAGGAGTCAGATTTGTGTTATGTGTGAGATATTCCTTAAAATAATGGATTAACAGAGTGAACTTTTATACGTTCCTTATCTGTGCATTAAAGAATGTATATGCTATGTAATAAACCAATAAATGCCCATCAGTAAAATATGTTTTGATGTATATTATTCAAAGATATGTTTCAGTCATGTTTGCAGCTATCTTCATGGAATCATACATGAATACAAACAATATACATATAATTGCACAAAATGTTTAATTAAATTAACTATAACATTGGGTGGTTTTAATTATACAGTTTGTGCAATAGTTTGTGTATTGTTTGTTTTCTTCCATGGCATCCTGATGATGGTTGCAGAAGTGACAGAAACATGGCAGTGATTAATATATGATAAAACTTATTTGATTGATTTATATTTGTTGGTTTATTACACAGTATAAATGGAGTGCAGTGTAGTGTCTCATGTGAGGTGTGAGTGTTGTGCTTATTCTTACAAAGAATTAGAATTTATGTATCCCATTTCAAAATGATATTCTCCTACTAGTATGAGCTTCTGTGTCATAACACAAATCTCTGAACTTAGCTGATCTCCACGTCAGAGAATGGGTTGGGATCGCAGTAGTGGTAAGAGATCTTCCTGTTCCCAAAAATGACAAAACTGGTTCAGGGGCCCACTCAACCTCCTATTCAGTTGGTGCCAGGTACTTTTTTTACTGGGGCTGCAGCATCTGGGGTGTGAGGTTGACAACTGATATCTAGAGCTGAGGTTGAGAATTGGTGATATTATGTCTCTAGTCCCCTTATGTTCCTTCATGGCCTGTGTTGTGAAAATTTTACTTTTACCCATCTTCATGTCAAACTGACACTCTTGAAAGTAAAAGGAACGCAAGGGTGTCGGGTTACATAAGTAGAAGCCAGAATATCGCGTATGTCTGTGCTGGCAGGCACGTTGGCAGGTTTGGTAAATGGACGATTTGGGAGTTATTGCTCTAGAGCAGTTTTTCTTATGCAGTGTGGACAAGCAACTGAAAGCCTGCAAGTACATCTGTCGTCTGTGCGGGAAGCAGTTCTCTTCAAAGTGCAAATTTGGGAAGCACGTGATGACCCATACAGGGGAGAAGCCATTTCCCTGCGATACGTGTGGCAAAAGGTTTGTCGATCGCGAGCATTGGAAAAGGCACTTTCGCGTGCACTCAGGAGAAAGACCATTCCAATGTAGCATTTGCAAGAAGCAGTTCACCGATAACAGCATTCTGAAGACTCACAGTCGCATACACACGACAGACAAATCGTACACGTGCAGCGCTTGTTATAAAGTGTTTTCTACCAATTGGGATTTAAAAAAGCATTACCGCATTCACACCGGTGAGAAGCCCTATAGTTGCAAGGTTTGTGGAAAAGGATTTTCTCGTAATGATTATCTACAGAAACATTCTATAATCCACACAGGAAAGAAATCGTTCGGTTGTGAAATATGCAATAAGAATTTTACTCTGAAGGAGGGACTGCAGCGTCATTCACGAATTCATACCGGAGAAAAGTCGTTCGATTGTGCGGTGTGTAGTAAGCGCTTCTTTCGACGCGAGTTAATTGAAAGGCACGTGAAATTATGTATGCTGAAGGCAGGTGATCCTCGTGGTAAATTTGTAATTGGTAATTGTGCAACGTTTTCTTGTGTGTCTACAATGTAGCAAACAAATATGCCGATGATTTTACAAAACGTAATACGAATCTAATTTCGGTAGCCAGAGCATGTTTTGGTAACATCCCGTTGAGCTTTTTAGTCGACATCGTCTGTATTATCCGAATGAACACAACACTGCAAACACCATACCTTCATCTCTTTTCTACATATGAATCACCCTTATGTCTTCGCCGAAACTGAAAACTATACGTGCAACGAAAAGTATTCTGCACTTTTTTTTGTGCGTCCGTTTTCTTTTTTGCATTTTAAATGGTGGTTATAAAATTGGGGTTGTGGTAAGGTAAATTTTTGCCATGCAGATGCTCTGGGGCTCCGGAAAAGAAACGATATAAGTTCTATGTGAATTGTACAAATAAACTAATCTGGATTGAATGAAGGCACAGAAAAGCAAATATAAGGTTATAAATTTCTTTCCTTCCAAGGTTTATGTATGTGTTTCATTTTGTTCTCTACTTGGCAGCAAGACACGAAAAACAAGCAGACATTTATCAGCGTTTGTATTTAATGTTCTAAAAATGTGAACACCATAAACAATGTATATTTCATTTGCTGACCATACACACTATTTAGAATGAATCCAGGAATGTAGAACATACTATCTAGAATAATATTTGTTTCATGTATAAAAGCATAGTCATTATCCATTTGCTGTCAGAGCACAAAGTAAATTGTGGAATGTCACCACTTTTACCTGCATGTTTTATAATGACTGAAATTTTTACTCAGACATACAGTTTAACATTGGGCAAATAGATGCCTTTCAGTTTTTATGGCAGTTGATGGAGTACTGAGTAACTTTATTCCAGTATGGTAAACTCCTTTTTGACATTCACTCACACCATTGTGTATGTATCCATATTTGTTCTAATTTGTGTTTGTTAAAAATTTAAACTGGATTCTTTTAAGTTATGCAATTTGAATTGCTCCTGAGTATGAATTTTAATATGTTTAAAGGTAAAGGAAACATGCTCTTTCCTGGGTGGCATGCTTCTGATAATATAATAGGGAACATAATGTTCTTTCACAAGTTGTAAGATGTGTTATGAATGATGAAAAGCAGTAATGTTTAAAAAGAAAAACTTAAATAGTACTTACAGTACTAAGAGCTGCAATAAAGATCCTTGTTGGTATAAGGCATTTGTGTGACGCGTATATTGTGTATGCATTATAACTGAAAGTAGAGAAATAATTGCTTATGTATTTGCTGTTGTGTAATATTCTTTGATATTATCCAAAATAAAACTTAAAATGAAACTGGCTTATAACAGCACAACGTTCTGAACAATTTTTTTTTTCATGTATGCTGGATGTATATGTGTATGTATTTATGCATGTATGCATGCCTGTGTGTCTGTACTTAATAATTACAGGTGAAGAAGTGCATTGCGGTCTCATAAGCGGGGGAATTAAAACAAAAATATCTGCCACAAAGTTATATACACAAGATTCAAGTCTTCTGAAAAGTTCTGCTATGTTGCCTGATAAATATTTAATGGTTGATGTAGCATAACATCCCAGAAGACATGAATTTTCATCATTGCTGCTGTGAGAATTGCAGTGTCACATAACATACACAAATTCTTCTGGCCTTTTGGATGTTAATAACTTATATTGATGAACTGTGAAATGTGCTGTGGCTGAGATTAAGGAAACCGTATATAGAGATCCGTCGATATATGAATAAAATTGAAATAGTGACATCTGTTGGTTTTTCATTTCATATGCTGAAAAGATGCACGGTACAAAAAGCTTAAAACCTTATCACTTTGAATATGTTTGTATAACTGGAAAATGTGTTGTAATTGCTATACTTTTTTGTAGGTATGCAAATGTTATCATTATCAGAGACACATGGTATTTGTGAAGGAAGTTTTGGGCACAATATTATTACAATTCACACACCAAGTACAACTTACTTCACTTATATCATGACAGTCATTTTGTTGAAACTGTTTCATAAAAATGAATCAGAACAATAAAGAATTAGAAGATCATGAGAATGACCCCACATTCACACCTGATACATTGCCCACTTATGTGGAAAGGGCTAGAGATGCTTCATTCTCTGCACTGGATATTTTATGTATAAAAATGAATGTCTTGGTAAAGGGCAAAATATTGCTCTAGGCATATGAAAGTTACTACAGGCATATACTGCTTTAAATAATAAATTTTGTACAGGTTGTGCATCATACTGGATCCAGCTGATTATGGATGATGTGAAAATTCAAAGTTGTTGTAACCTGACGAAGAATATGAGAGACTTGGGAGTATTCTGTTGATAAGAAGAAATTTCAACCTTGTCCATGTAATTACATAGTCAGTTTCCGTTTAATGAGGCAAGAGGTACTGTTGTGCAATTTTCAGGAACTGTATGTGGCATTTTTGATAAATTCCCAGCTATTTGCAGTGGATTTTTCAAATTTGCAAAACTTTGTCTGCAATACTGCATCCTTGCATGTGTGGTTATGTGTGTGTATGTGCATGCATGCCTGCACATATGAGAGCGAGAGTTGTCAGAATGTAACACTCATCGTGCAGAGAGCACATCTTACAATCTGATTCCAATGCAGAAACCTTCCTGGAAAGTTAGTATGCATAACAGAAAGTGAACTCTGCTTTTATCTAATTGTGTAAGATGCCCCTTTTCTGCTGTGATACACAAGTTATTCTCCACGGTGGATGATTTTGGATTTGGAGATGAACTCATGGGCAGCTGGACAGCAGACTGCTCAATAATGACTTTTATCCTGTGTGAAGAATGTGTTGATTATGTGACTTGAAAGATTGGGCCAACATTCTGCCTTACAGTTTTGTCGCTTATCACCAGACTCCAGTTCTAACCCAGTGCAGAGGAAGTTTCAATTATTGTCAGTATATTACATTAGTAAGTTATGCAGAATATACAACTCTTTCATGTTTTAGGATGTAGTGCAGTGATATTTGTCCAGTGACCAAGTAACACTTCATCTTACTGTAATATGTATGCATCAGACCAAATCTCTGTCCAAAACGAAGCCTATTGCCTTGTGTCTTGTTCCACATAGCACACATAACAAGGCAACTTCTATCCTTTCCAGAAGATAGTGATTCAGTATATCAAGACACAGGATAGCAGTATGAAAAAGCTGTCATACGTGAGTTATGGAGCAGCATCACAGTATAGAAAGAGAAACAATGTTGTCAATATGATAAAATTGCAAGAATGATTTTGGGTTTGCTGTGGATAACATGTTGGAAGCCAAGGCCAAACTGAATAGGCCGTAGTGCTATAGGAAGAAGAAGAAGAAGAAGATGGATAACATGTTGTCCTGTTAGTGACATTTAAAAAATTGTTGGCAATGCACACATTTTTTCAGTCAAATAATTGTCTTTACTTGATGACAGAAACAGCAACAAAATCTAGACAGCTTACCAAACCAAGCATATAGTCTCAAGGTTGTCACATGATTTTGAAGGGAGAAATTATATGTTTAGTCCATGAATTTTTTGAACAGCAGTCACATGGTAACTACTTTGCTTACTAAGTTTAAATGTTCATGTGGATAACCTTCCTGTCTTAATCAGGACCTGGTGAAAATGAAGGACCCTTCAAAGAGAATGTCTAGGACTTGTATCCTTAAAGTTACATGACATACAAAGTTATAATCGTATGCTTACAGTATCTTTCTTACCCATTGTGCTCACCTAATTGAAATCCAAGATGGTGATGTCAGCTGTGATGTGTAGTTTACTCTTATGACCTGTCCTATTGTATGTTGCAGCTAATACAGTCCATCCCCAGTTGCAGAAAATCAAGTCTCCATTTTCAGGGTTGGACAAAGAAAACACGATAATGCTTGAAGAAATTACTTTGAAAGAGGCAAACCTGAAGTTTATGGAACAAAGGAACAGAATAATGAAAGAAATAATTTCAGAGAAGAAACTGCAATTGCAGAAGGAGAGGGATGTCTTGGTACTGACTGTGTATATTTTGAGTTTTCTGGCCTGATCGCTTTGTCTCAAAGACTGGACAATGCAAATGTTTAACAAGCAAAACCAAACACAGAAATGGTTGGCTTCCATTTGGGATTGATAAGTACTTAGAGCAGAGATCTGTCTATGAAGTGAATGGTTAGTTACATAGGCATGAAGTTCTCCATTGTTGATGTAGCTTGGAAGTTGACCACTGTACTCACCCGAGCTTGCAGCTGGGACCTTATTTTTGAGCAAGATGAATCCATTCAACTTCCTGAAATCCTATTACTTTAATGTCCATCTTTAATATTACCCTCCTGTCTGTTCCTGAGTCTTCAAAGGGGTTCTTCCCATCGGGTTTTGTAACCAGTATTTTGTATGCATATTTATTTCTCGCATGTGTTCATGCTACTGTACGTGAGCATGAAGAATGCCCTTGCATTATTATATCATGTGGGGAAAGGTACATATTGCATGTGCTGAGATGTATTTGACAATAAACGTATCAATTATCATAGCAGCTTTGTATCTGTTGGTTGCTGCCCTTTGCTGCATTTAAAACGTGTCTGAATCCTATCATTGTATAGCAATCAGTACAGGCTAACTATGTTTAAAACTGTATTTCTGATTCAGTTGTTGAACACCATATTCAAGTTGCAAACTGCATAACAGTAATATTCTGAGGCACCTGCAGCTAAAATTGTAATTTCAACAAAATTTTTCAAGAATGACCTGTAGAGAGCAAACTATGACACTCATTTACCACCATTTCTCTGCTTTACTTATTTGCTCTTCAGTTTGTGTAGTAATTTGGAAAAATTTGGGTGCTGGATTCAAAACACACCACTTTCTGTAATTCTCATTTTTTTGTGAGTACAAGTATTTCCCTTTGATATGCTTACTTAGTTTGAACTCTTTATTCCATTTCAGATTGCCTTAGAAAGGCACACTGACTCAAATTACCTTTTTTACTTTGTCATCACTACTCCCAAAAATATGTGATGTCAAAGGGAAGTGAGATTTGGTTTGAGGGTCCCTCAGCCCTTGCACTGCACTTCTTCTGCCAGGAGTGTCATATTTTTGGGGGGCAGAATAAAACTGTAGCAGCTCAAAAATAACACCATATCATTAATAACTTGCATAAAAATACAGATGTCCTTGTGGCCTTGTGGACTCACACTCAAACCAATTGAAAAACTTTTTTACTATTTAATTATCTTTATACTGTCAGTAATTGTTTGAATTTTAAGTAGTGCTGCTCTGTATTAGTTAGTCCACAGGATACCGCACAGTGAATGTGAATAACAGAATAATTTGTGAGTGGTAACTCAGAAGAGAAGTAGGCTTAGCAGTGCTTTTAAGCAAGGTAATATCAAACACCTGGCCTCCTCCTGTTCCTTCTGTTAGTTGTAAACTTTATGCTTGCACATAAAACATGCTTGGCCCATTATATTGATTTGATCTTCCAAAAATATTTAATCAGCATAAAATTCTTAAACCCCCTCATTTACATTTTTTTTCCACCTGTGTATTACATATTCCTTTTGATATGAATGTTTTATGTTCATGAAAAGCGGCAGGTAAAATGTCTTCGTGGCAGTAGACAGGATGACATTTCTGAGCTGAGTGCCACAACCAGTCCCTGAAGTTAATCTGTTACTAAATTTTTCATTAAAGTAATTTTAATTTGTTACTGTAATTCCCAAATATTTATACCTCTTTGAGTGTTGTGTTATGTTTAAATTTTGCCCCACATTATGCTGACAAGACATGAACATGTACAACAGTCCTAGCCTGTCACTGGATTTAAATTGATGTACACTAGGGAAAAATTTATGGCTTCTGCACCAAGAGAGAGACATTTTCTGGGGGCAGGACTGTAATAATATGTCATTTTGCCAGAAGGATGTGGAGACTGTAGCAACTGCAGTGATTATCAAGTGTGTAACCCTCAAGGTTGGTAAGGGTCTGCTACACTTTGTCGTATATTTGCTTCTAGACCACCCTCCTGAATAGCATCTAATGGAGCTTTGTTTTTAAGTTTTTGCTCAGTAAGTTACTGCTGTCAGCTTAGACCAGAAACTGATTTTGTCAGTAAGAACTGATTTGTCCCACACATTTCCAATCCCTCATGATTTCCATTGGTTATAAATAGAATGAGTTGTGACCAGTTTGAGGTAATGAGCACTTCTGGCCTGAATTACCATTGGTATGCCATTGAAATGAGTGTCAGACAAACTGATGATTAAAATGTCACATTTAGTTTCATATTCTAATAGGGAGTGAGTAGTGATTGTTGTAATAAGTCATTAGATTGGAAATGTGGTGTAAATTTCTCATAGTATCAGACATTGTAAAGTAAAAAGGTAAAGTGCACCCTTATACAGGCACTGAGGCTCTGTACAGGCCGTACGGCCCATAGGGGGAATAGAGGTATAGCTCTACTCTTTCATGACCACAGCACTAGAAGGGGGTGGGGAGTCAGCATCACACCCCGGCCGCTCTTTACCTCCGGGAAAGACCCAGTACCCATTGTACAGGAGGCTGGGTGGGCCCCAGGGCTGGTCTGGAGAGGTGCGGAAAATCTTGCCCCCACTGGGATTTGATCCCCGGACCGATCGGACATTGTGATACTCTTTAATTGACCTACATTGTATTTATGAAGCCAAGGCCAATTATCCAGTGAGATAAGCTGTTTTTTTTAATGGAATATTATGAAAAATAATGTTTTTGGCTTCTTAGGATTCTTGCAGGAAGAAGAATTAAGTTTCATCTCATGTAATCAGGATTATGCTTAAAATTAGATTAATATTTTTACAAGCCAGCAGAGTATAAAATGTTGACTGAATTTTTGTATATTAAATGAGTTGGTAATTAATGCTAGCACATCAAAAATATCTGCATGATTTGTAATCATATGTGGCACAGGAAAAGCTGTGATTGTTATGCATTTGTTATAGATATGCATAATAGGCTGTGTTATTTAATATTTGTTGCAAAAAGTCAGTTTGTGAATGGTTATTCACGTGAATTAAAGAATAATATTCACCACTTTACCAATATAATTGTAATTAGGTATCTTTGTTTATAATGTAATCCAGTTGAAAAGAAATATTTATTTTTTTTGTTTTTAATGTAGTTTGAGGGAAGGAAAATTTACGTATCCATACATTCAGTCTCTTGTGTTCCAGCAAGACATTCCCATATGCCCCTGTGAGACTGTCTAATTGCCATCTCATTTGTTATACGCACAGTCGCACAAGTTTGTTCTATTGCATGCTCATTGTTTTCCACACACACACACGTGGATATTAAATCTAAAGTTGACATCTCTGTCAGCAAGATACAGCACTTTGTTCGAGGTGTGGGACTGCTGAATGAATGAGCTCAAAAGATTGATCACGGTCGAAGTGCATGGATCACTCAGTGCCTGCCCTTCTTTATTCTAAACTGTTCTAATCTAGAGTTCATGAATGTATTTGTGTACCATCCTGTATTTCGTGCCCCAACATTCAGTGGTATATAAGTGGTCGTCATTAAGTAGATACTGTTGTATGCTCCTCATGCAGTAGCATGTAATGGCATTAGCTTTGTGTTGGTTTATCTCAAACTATCAGCTCAGTTAATAACAGCCAACCATTCAACAAGATCGTGAGTCAGTGTCATCCACCCGTCCAAACCTCCAACCTCATATAGTGTCTGTGAAGACACATCTTAATATTATCCTCATTTCTCAAAGCCTTTAATTTCCTAGACATTCTTACACCAAATTTCTATATATGTTTCTTGTGTCCACTATCCGATCTACGTAAAAAGGTAAAGTAATCCCACTACAGGCCTAGTGGCCTTTGGGGTTCTGGTAGGATAAGGCTCCCGAATTTCTAGACACTCGGCACATGAAGGTGGTAAGGTCGTCACCTTTACGCACCGGCCGTCTTTACTCCCAGGAATATCCTGGTACTCATTTTTAGAGGCTGAGTCAACCCCAGGGCACATCTGATCTACGTCTTATCTGTGATTGCAGCTACTACAGCAGTACTAGGTGATGTGTGTTCATTGTGCAGTTCCTCATTACGCAGTATCCCACATTGCAGAGTGACAGCTTTCCTCCCTTTCAAGCAAAAATATTTTTGGCAGTTTTTTTTAAATGTTTGTACATACTGTATATCCACTACTGCATTAAGAATTTGTGTAACAAATAATTACACACTTTGATTAATAACCATAAGAAAATGAAATGACTCACAAAAAATAATTCAATGGGGTTATAATTCTCTGTATAAAGTGCACACTGCCTTTGCCTTAGTATGTATTTCAGTTGCTGTGTCTTGACACTATAGCAGTAAACAAGTAAAAGACTTCTTGATGAATTTTTAAGAGAAAGTTTGAAATATATTTATAAATCGTTTAAACCATTTGTGCTCAGAAGAACATTTGGAACTAAAAGAGATGCTTTACTTGGGGAATGGGAATTTGTAATTTATATAGGTCATCTGATATTGTTGTGGTACTGGTATCTAGGATGTTATGATAGACTGAGCATGTTGTTTTTGTCAAGGACATAAGAAAACTATACAGAATTTTGAAGAAACCTATTAGAATGCAGCTACAGGAGTATCAAGAAGATATCCAGCTAATTTTAAAAACCTCATATTGACCAGATTGTGAGGATGTGAATAGGACTGTGATGACTTCTGGTATTATGCAGTGGTGAACTCTGATAAAAGTTGTTTAGTTCCGTTACCATACAGCTGATTACTTACTCTCAGCTGGGATGTGATGCCATGTAGTCTAGTATATAAGTACTGGCGCTTTGTAAAAACTGGGTACCCTTGTCTTCAGCCCCCCCCACCCCTAAATAATGGCATTTACTAGATCACATGGCATTACATCTCAAATGACAGTATCCTCCATAGTCACTGCCATGGGAACCTCAAATTTAATGTAGGATTTGTTATTGAAAAGAAAGATAGGTCTTATGTACTTTTAGGCTTATTGTTGTTCAGTGCAGTAATGGACATTGTTTCAGGATAACCTGCAAAATAGAGTGTTTCAAGAAAAGCGTCAGTTGTGCAGCAGAGTGCGTGAGTTCTCAAACAAGTATGGACTGTTGGCCACATTGAAGAAACCCAGTGACCTTGCTCTTCAACACAAGAGATGGCTTAATACAAGTGAAGGTTTGTACTTTACATACGTTTTAAATGAGCTGAATCCTGTATGCAAGAATTTTAAGATCAGTTGGGTTAAGTTCAAATGTAAGAACAATTGGCTTGTCATCACTGCCCATTTGTGCTCCAATTCAGTTAAGATTAATAAAATGTAATACTGAATACCCTTTCTAAATACTTGTGTCATTTAATTTTGTCCATAATGAATTATTTGAAAAATAAAGTGTGTGCTTACATGTGCACAATTTTCATGCATGTATCGATAGAGGTTTTGCCTCCAAGCATGAGTGGATTTGTAAAGGTTATGGTTTCTATACTCATAAGTATACAGAAGTACGTCACTAAAATTGGGCTGCAGTCCTAGAAAGGAGAGCTTTTAAAGTAACCCTGTTACAGGCCTGATTGTGGCCCAGAGGGGGTAGAAGTACAGACAGCTCTACTTTTCTAAGACCTCGGCTCTAGAAGGGGGTGAGGGGTCAGCAGCATGCCCTGGCCGCACTTTACCCCCAGAAAAGACCCGGTACCCATTGTAGAGGAGGCTGGGTGGGCCCCAGGGCCGGTCTGGATGGGCGGGAAATCTCGCCCCCATTGGGATTCGATCCCCGGACCGTCCAGCTCGTAGTCAGTCGCTATACCAACTGAGCTACCCGGCCCACAGAAAATAGAGCTTTAGTGAATTAAATTTAATTGGCGGCATTATAATATGCATTACATGGAGAATAGTGCAAAGAGGCTGTTAATTACCTGTGAATGATTCATTCATGATGGTTTAATTTGGCCTCTTGTGGACAAAGACAATTAAGTGTGTAATATATAAGCTGGAATTTCTGTAGCATTTATTAAGCAAAGAAAAAGTATAATATCTCTGATAATGTTCATTATGTTGTGTATGTATGTATGTATACTTGTATTTAGACAATACAATTTACCTTTGATCCTCTGTTAACATAGTTGGAAACATATGCAGTGGCAGAATATGCATTCTTCTCTTTAGGAGCTATAAGCTGCTGGTCAAAATATGTATTCAGAGTTGACTGCCTGCTGTTTCTTTTCTGCCTGGCACGTTCTTAATTGTCAGTTGATCCTGTTATGAACATCTCTCTTGGTAGTGTATTCAGATCTATTAACCAACAAATGCATGTTGGAGGAATTTTCTGTGATTGGGCAAAGGCTTCTGATTGTGTGAATCATGGAATTTTGTTAGCTAAATTACATTTCTAGGGAATTTGAAGAGCATCTGAAGATTGGTTCAGGTCCTGTTTAACTAAGAGAAGACAAAATTGAAGTAAAACCACCTAATACAGCTGAAAACATTTTCTCTGACTGGGGTACATTGAAACGTGGAGTTCTCCAGGGATCAGTTCTAGAGCCTCTATTGTTCATAATATAGATAAATTACCTTCCCCTCAGAATAAATTCTCTATCAGAACCAGTTTTATTTGCTGATACTACTAGTGTCATAATTTAAAGCACAAAAATTTCAAGGATTTCTGGGCAGAGCCAAATTATGTTCTCTCTCATATGATTAAATGATTTTCTGCTAATAATTTAGATCTAAATTTAGATAAAATGAATGTTATGAAATTTAAAACAAACAATTTATCACATTCTACATTACATATTGGTTATAAAGAAAAGTATGTAGAAGAAACAGTGAATACAAAATTTCTCGGTTTACAGATTGATAACCGCATAAATTGGAAGAACCATATTGAGGAAACGATTCCTAACTTAATTGGAGCATGTTATGCTGTTAGGTTGGTGGTCCATATAAGTAACATTAACACACTCATATCAATTTACTATTCATACCTGCATTCTGTTATTAACTATGGAATAATTTTTTGGAGTAACTCTTCAAACAGTGGGAAGATTGTCACTGTACAAAAGAATATCATCAGAATTATGGCTGGTGCACAACGCAGAACCTTATGTAGAAATTTGTTTACACAATTAGAGATTCTACCTGTTCCACACCAGTATGTACTTTCATTAATGAGCTTCATTATCAATAATCAGGAAATTTTCCAAACAAATTCATCTATACACAAAATTAATACAAGGAATAAGCACCATCTTCATAGACCAAATACCAACCTCTCTTGTTTTCAAACAAATACATTCTGTGCTGGCATAAAAAGTTTCAACAGTTTACCACCAGCATGACAGTCCTCGTGAATGAAAAGGCAGCATTTAAAGTAGCCATAAGAAAATACCTACATACACACTTCTGTTACTGTGTAGATGAATTTTATGTGTAATGATGATCTGTTTTTATAATATGTGTATAGTATTTTACACTGTAAATTTGTATATGTGTATTTATAACTTGTTCCACCTCCTACTGTCTTTATGACACACTTTTGGATTCATGGAATGTATGTGTGTATATATAAATGTATATATATATATGTTTGTGTGTATATATATATATATATGTATGATTGCAGAAATTCATTATCATTCTCCAAAAGGAGTTCCAGTGCCTCAGTGATCGTGATGGTACTGTCACTTAAAATTGCACTGAAGTTGAGTGCCACTCACACCAATGTCAGTGTCTGTTCTGAGAACACATTGTTGTTGCATTTCCTCTAGTCTCTTATTGGATAATCTTTTTGCATGAGTAAATGATGCCTCTTCTTTGGAATATTTGTGCATACACACATATAATTCAAATAGGTTCACATTTTAGAAACAGCTTAGGAGGCAGTTTTCTTGAACTACTTAACAAAATACAATTAGGATTACAATTGACAATCAGAACACAACTACTATATGTTGTTCTTATTTATTTGTCAGAGTGACTACATGTTTCGGCCCTAATTAGGCCATCATCATGTCACAAGCACATCATATAACAGAGGGAGCTAGACACTGTAACATGTAAAAAGTATAAAATCTAAATCCATAGTCTAAAATTATGAGATCTCGCTGTCGTTATTATATGTAGGTGTCTATAATCTGTATAAAATTCTTAAAGATATATAAAAAAATTTTTACATATATGCTGTGGATCGGCCGTGTTGGGGTCTTCTTACCTTTGTTGGCAATTGTATACTATCGTATAGGTGACACAACATTTGGACGTAATAAGGCTTGATGGATTATTTGAGTTGATTATTTCCCTGTGGTCTGCTGATATTATATACGTATAAACATGTAAGTTTTAAATCACTCCAGTGTTGGGAGGTCGTCTACTGCCAGTTGTGTTGTTTTTAGTAGATATTAACAAGCTTATTTAGATGTGTGGAGAACCTCTGTACTGAATTGTTGCTATCATTCTGTTAGCATTGAACCGCCTTATTAGTAGTCGGGTCTGATACAGACTTCCATAGTTACGGTTGTGGATCCTTTTTTTCTTAATTATCTCGTAATAATGATGTGGTTCTTATATTTCTCTTACACTGCTTGACGCACTTGATTGTTTGTATATTGTGCTGGTATCTCCCCTGTGTAGCGGACTCCTCCGTGTCAGACGGAATGAGTATTCCGTCTGACACGGAGGAGT
>Ga0268261_10001775_pt1 | contig 15136 bp, 5 predicted proteins | sample TergutNc150P1_FD_190353 | JGI IMG/M metagenome (GOLD analysis project Ga0268261, IMG submission 190353) | Nasutitermes corniger P1 segment gut microbial community from laboratory colony in Florida, USA - Nc150 P1 (SPAdes) (version 2) | ecosystem: Host-associated > Arthropoda: Insects > Digestive... | reverse complement strand
CGGCCTGTGGCCGCTCCCCTGCTGAGATCGTGGGTTCGAATCCCACCGGGGGCATGGATATTTGTCTGCTGTGAGTGTCGTGTGCTGTCAGGTAGAGGTCTCTGCGACGAGCTGATCACTCGTCCAGAGGAGTCCTACCGACTGTGCTGCGTCGTCGTGTGTGATCTAGAAACATCAAGAATGGTGCTCCATATATATATATGACATTAGTCGCCTAAGGGTTAAACTTTGTGGACTGTGATATTACTTGCAGTTTTTAGTGGCAGGAGTGGAACTGATATGTGAGAAAACAAAGTCACATTAGGTTTCATGGGGCAAAGATGATCTGTAATTAGACTTTACAGATTTCATTTTGGAAAATGTTTTCACAGAATTAAATAGTAGTAAACAACAAACACAGCCATAAACAAAACGTATAGTCTAGGTATATTGTTCCTCTGGAAGTTAAAGTGTGTGGCAGGCCAGATGTGGCTGCTGGGATATAGTTTGGAGAACCCTGATATAACACATACGTCTATTTCCACTATAAAAATGGAGGGAATGGCTTTAATATATGTCTGTAAAGTTATGAGTTTCCATGCCTTAACATGTTCTGCTAGTTAAAGTGCACCCTTATGGGAAGAATTTGTGTTTTCTCCATAATAATTTGAGAATTGGTAAGATGGGTGCCATTTTCTCATTTTGTACAGAAAGTATGAGGTGTATATTGTATTTCCTATATCATTGTGCATTTCAGCTATGGATGGCACATCCTGGCATTTCCGTAATGGCCTGCCCACGTATCTGGGCTAAAATCCGCTGGCCCCATCTTCCTCTTGGCTGATCTCATACTATATGAATCCCTGCCCATCTGTTTCATAGTCTGGTATGGTAAGACAAGACTGATGGACATGTTTTGATGCTACACGTTTTGATGCTGGCAGACTATCTTACAAATGTATTCTTATGCAACATCATACGTTCAACACAAACACAACACCCTCATCTGACAGGGTACCCCTTGAGTTAAAATTTTTAGGTGCTTAATTTGTGGGTGTGTGCTGGAAGTTGACCGCTTGTAGATTATTTGAGCTTAGTTAATATGGCGAACCAATGTCTGCTAGAAGGTTATAGCAAGATTCTAGAGAATATTCCATATCTACAGAGTTCTGGATGCTTGGTGAAACCTATCAGGAATATTATGAGATTATTTAGGCAAATTTTAAACAAAAGTTTCAAGGATCTCTAATTTAGGCACTGTTATAATGCGAACATTAAACACACACTGCAGGAATTGTAAAGGAGGTGATCTTGCTAAAACATTTTAGGAGATTTATTGTTCCATACTGTTATACAGGTTTTGTATTCATTTTCTTGAAAGCAGGTCAGTTATGTTTATGGACTGAAAATAAAGTTGGGTTGGTAATATGTGCATTCCAGTTTCATTCCAAAGTTAGGGGTGGTAGAGAATGACAGTTCGTAATAATTGTACTTCAGAATACTTTGCAGAGCTACCATATACTTCACAAACTTGCACAGTATGCTATTTTTTAATCAGATAACAGTGGTATTGGACCACTGGTTTTTACACATGCTTAAACTGTTCTTGTAATCTAGTTTTGGTACATTCCTAACAGTTGTAAAAAAATGAGACTGCAACAGCATTACTGCTGTGTATTATTTTATAATTATCAGGATGATAAAAGCATATAACCATGACACTTGAAGATAATTGTGAATTTAAACTCAGAAGTTGTAATAATTTAGCACTACAGAGAACTGCTTGAAATGTACTAAAAACTTATTGAGGCCTGATATTCACAATGTACATGAAGTATATTGTGCTGTATGTACTGCTTGATTTTATTACTGCCATCTTTTATTAATATTTTGTTCTGTGCACCAAGAATTTTGTTAAAGAAAAACAAAGGGTGCTGTGCAAAATTATTTTTGAAATGGTTTTACTGGTAAATTACTTAGAGGAATCGTCAGATGAATATTTGCCAGTTTGGAGGCTGAATTAATTGTCAGTAAAGTTGGACCTCTTCCTACATCCATGCAGTATTGGTACGTGTGTAACCTTTTTTGGGCTGAGCTTATATCATTCTTTTATTTTATTGTAGTACTATTGGGTTCATTAAAATGTTTATTTAGTCCATTTTTGTTTTGTTTTGCAAATGGCCAGCTTTGTTAATTCCTTTTTGTGTGTAAATGTGCCAAGTCATATTTATTTCTGTAATCTAGAAAGATTACTGTCTGATTCTGTTTTCTGTTTGATCAACAAAATAATTACTGCATCACTTATTCATTGTCTAATGGCTTGAAGTAAAGCATTTTTAACATTTTCTGGTATTACTTCTCATGCTAAATCATTACTATACAATCAGTAACTTATCAGGCCACAGAACAGAAGTTAACAGTTCATTTTCATAATTTAGTTTAAAAATGTATCTGTTGTCAGTTTTATGGATTTCAATTTATGATGATATATATATATATATATATATATATATAGGTAATTGAAGAATAGTAATGCATATTAAAATTTATTTGGAATTGACTTTTATGAATTGAGGTACTGTGTTACATCTGTATGTCAGGGTAGTAGTATAATGATGAGGTAGGCTAGTCAGTATACATAGCTGAAACTGTTAGTGATGATTTATCATAGCCAGCGTTGTTTATGTTGTGAAATACACACTATGTTAGGATCAAGCTGGTCATTCAGTACCATTTTCCGAATCTTGTCTTACCATCCACCTGCGGGTTTACATTAATTGTTAGTCGTTTGTTTGCATTTTTAAACTGTTACTTTTGTCCACCTAGTCCTTTGCTTGCCCAGGCTTTTATGATTCTGTTAATTATTGTTATTTTGCTTTTTTTGTCTGTGTGGTTTTTGTGCATGATGTTAACTTAGGTTTTAATATTTTACCTTATGTTATTCTGTCATGATTGTGTTATATGATTGTATTGTACAGCGATTGGAGTTTAATCTTAAACCCTCCACTACCCAAAAATGCAGAACTTGCGTATCTGATACATACCAACTCCCCAAGTGTTGGACTTCAGTGTCATGTTCTATTTCTCACATACTGCTCTGTCGCATGGTTTTAAATTTTCTGGTACCACTGTTAACTGTTCTGTGGGTAAGATATGTTTTGAGCAAAACTGGTTATTTAGAGAGTTTATGTCCTCATAGTTCTGCAGTGTGAGTTGTTTGAAGTTTAGTGGTAGAATGTGTAGTGGTTTTTCTGAAGAATGTACAATATAAGTGTTTTTTTGTTTTGTGCACTTTTTTTATCTTCTCTGCCTTCAAGTCAGCCAGTTGTCTTCTGAAAATTGTTAATTTACACTACTTTGGAATCTGATTTTGTTCTCAAACTTGTCCACCACATTTATAATTGTAAAGTCTAGCTTTGAATGGAAGTTTTAACAGTTAAACTTCAGCACCTTCAAGATTGAGTTTTCTGCTCCTGTTATTCAAAGTAATGTTCGGTCAGTAGAAGTGTCTTTGTTTACCACATAATGCAGGTTCCTGTACCTGCCGAATGACTTACATGCTGTTTAATTTCAGCCGTTCACTGTTTACTGTTTACTTGTGTGTTGTGGACATGCTTTTCTTAAATTGAAACTGAACATTATGTGTGCAAGACATTCTTAAATTTTACTTCATGTATTTTTAAAACACTTTTTATTAATATATGAAATTTTCTGCCCCATTTTGGACATTGGAAACTTTTATTATCAATGGAAAAACTGAAGTAGTATTATCATTACAGATGACACATGATCATTCTATCATCCTGACTGTTAAATAAGTTAGTCTCACAAAAACGAGAACAAAGGAAGTTTTCTTATTGTGTGATGTCAGCTTATTTAACTCTAAAATTGAGAATGGCTGTGTGGGGCTTCTGCATGATAATGGCATTTTTGTTTTGCTGTTAATAATGAAGATGTACCACATTTTGATATACTTGTGTATGTTATTATCATTCTTCAATTCCCAGGGAACTGAAATTCTGCAGTTCCTTAAATGCGTGCTCATGCTTGGAAATACACATTTGAAAATTTGCAGCTGCTTTTAGGCAAGACTTATACCAAAGATGATTAAAAAGTTTATTTTTTAAAATCATGGAACATTTTAAACTGCCCAGTATAAAATTATGGATCAGGCTAGTAACTGAAAGGTTGAAACATCATACTTTTGGATGATGTTAGGTTGTTATATAATTAGTAGAAAAAGGGCAAAAGTACAAAGTCAGTGAGAAATAGGAAGCTGAATAATTGATCTGTAACTTGATTTTGCTGTTGTAATATAATATAATTTAAGTGTAATTGAAACGAAGGTGTTACAGAAAGGTGGTGCACTATAAGAGGTCATATGTTTTGGTGCTTATGTATAGTGATGACCTCATCATTTTACCTTTTATTACAAAATAATAGTCTTTTATTCTTTGTGTAGGGCTTGTATGAAGAGTTGCACAGTCATGTGTAAGAAGTACTCAGTTACTATAAATGCATTACCTAACAAGTGTTTTTTTTAAAGACAGATAACATATTGTGTATAACTGTAATTGTACAGAATGCAACTGCCATGTGAGATGATAGTACATGAATGTACAAAGGTATAGAATCTTAACATATGAATTTTAGTGAAAGAGTCTGGTCAAGTAATAAGTACAAAATATTCTGTGTTTTTTACAAGTGAATTTGTTTGTGAGATTTGTTGTGTTTTTGTACCGATAATACTGATTGTTGCTTTTGTGAACATTTTATGGAACAGTAATGTTGCAGAGTTTGTTGAACAGAGTTACAATAAAACATAATTTAAATCCGTTGGCGGTGACAGATACATTCCATATTCATATTAGTAACCATTTTGCTTCAGTAACCAGCATGGAAATTAGCTGAACTAGTTCTTATGTGCTCAAAAGAACAAGCCAAAATATCAGAATAAAAATGTTTTACTGTTTTTTCTAATCATTAAAACATTAAGCAGTTCATCTTTCATTATATAGGACATTCATCTATAGCCTGTGCTTCAGCAATTTGTAGCTGTTTTAAAGTTTCATACATTTGTCTGCCTCTTACATTTGTTAATTTTACCACAGTGGCAAGGTAACTTATATTTTGATGCACATAACCTCTGTGTTGAATGGCTGATGTAATAGAAGAGGGATGGTTAATGTCAATTACATCCTAATACTCAAGGAACTAAGATTTCACTTAGAGTTTGTTTCACTATTGTATAAGTAACTGTGAAGTGAAGGTGTATGAAACAGTGGTTGAGTCTGGAAACAGAATGTGTATTCATGTTCTCTTAACAGGGTACCTAATTACATCCCTTTAAAGATGAAAGAATTTCTTTTTAGAAATTAAAATGATGTAATTCTAATTTCTAAAAAGTAATGGAATGTGAAGACTATATACAGTCTTTAGCATTAGAAATATTACTGAATTACTACCAAACTTGCTTGACATCTTACAGTCATTGACATTTTATGTTTATGTCACTTTGATGAGTCATTGCTAAAGAAAGGTAATTTATGGTGCCATGTCCATATGTCTGTCTTCCTATGGCAAGTTTGAGCCAACAGACATATTTTCATTAAAGCTGCTGTGGACATCATACTAGTAGAGAATACTCGACTGTACTGCAAGCAAATCCTGATATAGTTCCCCTTGATATAACACCACCCTTACTTAGTAGCCATGAAAGTCTGTGAACAGAAATTCTAATTATACAGTATTTCAGTTTACTTACACCCTCGATATACTATCATGAATTGCAGTCAACAAACAATGGCCCAATATCAAGGTGTGACTGTTCTTTGGAATTCCTATGGCTGAATGATACCAACATGGCTGCTTTGCAGATTTCTGAGGTGTTGTTACACTAGCACCACTTACTATAGTGTAAATACTGTAATTTTATATCATGGTTCGTGGTTTATTTTTCAGTGTTGTCATTAACATGGATGATAGTATTGAATTTGAAAAGATTTTGAAGTGGTCATTGACTAATCTAGGTATGGTCCCTGTGCGTTTGCCTACAGTGATTGTGAAACAACCATGAAAATGTTAACTCAGGATAGCCTATAATCTGGCCAAGTTTTGCACCATACATCACCTGACTACAATTCTAGGGTGTTCTGCACACCCATCTATACAGTGAAATTTTGTATAGACGTGTCTATTGTTATGCCCTATTTTTTAAATGTAAATCAACATGATGAATGAGGGAATTTAGCATCTAGTCTGATGGCAGTTAATTTGTAGTTCCTTTTGGTGTAGCTTGAGCATTTGTAAGCATGCAAGTGTGTTAAGTTATTTCCAGAACTCGTGCTTGCTACATGCTTCATTTAAACAAATTGCATTTAACTTGTTTTGAACCCACTGCTGGAGAGTTATGAAGTACAGTCAGCGGTTTATTCAAAGTTTAATTTGCTTGAATATAAAGTAATGCTTAATTATAATGGTGACAGTAATTTGATTGTCATGAATTTCATTTCCCAAATTTTTTCTGGTGGTACCATTCATATTAAATTAGTTCCATCTGGTGTGTATTTTGGGGTGGCAGGGGACTACGCAAGAGCATGTTGGACAAGCACATTTGTTTCTCAAAACCCATGAATTAAGAGACATACAGAGTACACTAATGCAAGGAGAGAAATAGAAGCAGTTCAAAGAAAATATTTTTTTTTTTTTGGGTGTTTCAAGTAGTTAGCTTTTATTCATTTCTGACACATTGCTACCTCTTCCTGTCATATTTGAATACCAGCACATTTGCTTTTCAGAAAAAGGACTGAGCTTTAAAAAATGGGGCTTAATATGGTTAGTTTATAATATGATCAAACTCTCTGTGTGTTACTTTCAATATTCCAATGCTCTCTTCAGTTATGTTTTTGAAGCAGAGGAAAGGTACCTGTAATTTCCTGTTATGAATGGAGGAGTTCCATACACAACCATTGGTTGTTGAATGAAATATGCGACCATTATGGAAGTGTTAATTATTTTACGTTACAACACGTCTTCTGTAGCATTAATATCAGTGTTTTTTTTTGTCTCTTGGAAAGATTATAAATGATTAATGTAGACTAATATACTTGGAATCAAGAAGTGACCTAGACTGAAATGCAAGAATAAAGGTGGGTGGCTGCAAATGCACTGCAGCAAGGGATGTGATGGCACACACATTAGCCAGGCAGCATCAGTTAGCTGAAGTGCTTGCTTATGTACGGAAGCTCTTCACAGTTACCAACATTGTCAAGTGTCAGGAGCATAGTAGGCTGTATACTGGCAGCACTGTTCTTACAGCAGAAGTTTTACAACATTACAGAAGTATCTGTATTTCTCCTTCTGTGCAAAATGTTTTGCTCACCTGCCTTTGTTCCTGTGTTTTACTTTAGTGTGTGTTTGTTGGTTTTGTTAGTTTTGGTTGGTACTTTCAGGGTATGTTAAATGTCAAGATTATTCCTAGATTAGTTAATGAAAGTGTTCTTTGTACGTGTACCCAGATAATATCTGTTGGTACTGATTATTTTAATAATCCTATATATTTATGTGGTTCAGACTAGGTTTTTTTTTTGCCTCATTTTCTCTGGAAATACCACCATAACCTTAGCTCATATCATAAAGTAACTAAGTTGAGATCGTTTTACAAATTTTAGGTAGGCCGTGTCCACAGACATTACCTGTCAACATCCAGTGCCAAAGGTATAATTTCCTCAGTGATGTTTCTTTCTCCCCTTTGTTAGTCTCATAACATGTATATGTGTAGGATTTATAAGAAATACAAGTGAAAATTAAGCTATGACTATCATTCAGTAGGTTCAAGAAGACAGTGAATTGTTTCCATACTGTTTCAGATGTAATCAGCTGAAAATACATGTGACTGATCATATTGAGATCTTCCCCTGTGAATTTTTTTCTCTGAGTGATGTAAATTATTAGATTGTACATTGAAAATAAAAATATCAACTTTGCTTAGAAACATTCATGTTTAGTCCTGTACACAAGTACATTTCTTTGCATGTTGACATTTGTTTCATATGAACTGTACAGGTTTCTCAACAGTTGAGATATACGAGGTGTATAAAGCTTCAAAATTTTGTCATGACAGTTTCTTATTCCAACAACAGCAGAGCACTTCAGACGTCCACAAATCTTCAGTTCAGTTACATATACTGAAACGGAATGTCATTATAGCTTTATAATGGGAGTTGTTATGTAATATAAATTGTAAGGTTTGGATTCTTGCAGCAGTGACTGTTAAGATTACGGTATTCTGTGACATGAATTTCATGTGTAACTGCTACACGTTTCATTTTTTTAATAGTTAACTAATATGTTTTCCTACAAATTTAATCTTTCCTTTTCTATGCATTTCATTGAATGAAATTATTTGTCAATCTGTATGAGGCTTCTCTCCTACTTACATTATATACATCTCTCTGTTACTCAGAGTTTTTAACTTCACTGTTTACAGTTTTTACTAACTGAAATGAATAAAATATCTTCATTCTTACATATAGCCATTGCTCAGTTATTCTTCATACAATACAGTTTCTAGGCATTTCTCTTAAGCAAGTAACTGTCAGTTGTCTGCCTAATTGTTTAATTGCAGTTAAGAATCTCATAGAAAGAACCAATAAAATGCGACTGTGTAGTAGAATTTATTATTCCACTGTTTCTTAATTGCTCAACATGTTTCGGGCGACACACTGCCCATCATCAGGAGCTCAGAAACTGTAATTGCAGCCTCTGGTTTTCATACGTTTTTGGTTTCCGGCCACTGCGATGGCTGAGCAATCGCAGCGGCCGGCATCCAAAAAGTATGTAAAACCAGAGGCTGCAATTACAGTTCCTGAGCTCCTGATGATGGGTGGTGTATCGCCCAAAACATGTTGAGCAAATAAGAAACATTGGAATAATAAATTCTACTACACGGTCGCATCTTGTTGGTTCTTTATATGAGATCTATATTATGATGCACAGATCCATGAACATCATGCAGTTAAGAAATTGCTTGTTTTGATTATTAGAATGTTCCTTGAAAAGATCATAAAATCAGTGAATGTGAGTACACAGAGCAAAGAGTGGAGGGCTGCTAAATATATATGAAGTATGGTAATTATGTAACTGGACTGAATGTGTGAAAAATGAATATACATATGTATATTGTCTTGAACTGGTAGAGAATGAGATCATCTCCAGAGTACTTGCCTAGTAACATCATACACACATTCTATAGTCTCTATACACACATTCCAATGTCTCTGCCATGCTTGAAAACACTGGTGCAATGACTTTGTGGGTGTCCTTTCAGTACTGTCATCACATTTCTTAAAGTGACTTAGAATGAGACCGTTTTCAGTCTGATCTTTTGTTTAGAGCACATAAAAAATCACAAAAGACTGAAACAGGATGCTGTCATAGGTGTTTTAATGTTTGTTTTTTGGTCAAATGTTATTTCACTGAAAGCTTTGTGTAGGGAGCCTCATTGTTGTTTTGTGAAATGCACGCCTGTCACCAAAGATTTAGTTGCTGAAACCAATTTGCTGCCACTGATATTCCAGACCTTACTGGAACAAACTCATAATGGGTAATTCTTTTAATGTCCAAAATTGATGTGAGTAAAATTTTGATATTTTTGCTTCCTTCATTTTGGGAGACTGTGGACTTTTGATTGTGAGCTATACTGGGAGGCTCGACTTCATTGCTTGTCACTGTTTTCTGCAAAAAGCTGGCTCTTCTTGGACACATCATGTTGTATCTGAGCAATCTCCTTTTCTTTTAATTTTTCATTCACCTCTGGAATTGTTTATTATCCTTGTGGGACATACTTTCCTATATTCAGATCTTTGGTGAGAATCAGTCCACTTTCTCATCATTATAAGTTTTCTGCTCCCTTCCTGACAGTTGGTAAACAATCATTTCTCCCCATTCAGTCACTTTTTTAATGTTCAGATCGTTTATCCAAGTTGTCAGCCAAGTATTTTAACATGTCCGATATCTTTCTCTCAGACTTTAAATTGCATAATCTATCCAAACCTTGTGTCCTTATGTATTGTTTTCTTTGTATAAATATTGCTTAATTTTCTTTAAATGCCTTGGCTTTTCTGTTCATTTTTACCAGAAGTGTCACATTGATTCTCTGTTCATCACTTTCTCATTTGTATTTTGACAAACCCAGTTCCACCAACTATTTGGACACAAAACAACTAAATCAGTCTTATAACCATATGACCCACTATGCACAGTTTCACTAGCATTGCCATTTGCTGCACTTTAAATCCTGTTACTTGTCTCATGTATGTAATAAACAGAGAGAGCAAGAGCATGAAGCTCTCAGAATGCAACAGAGTAGAGGATTTGAAGTCCTCACAATAATGAGTTGGTGTCATGGTCGTCTCGGATCTGATGCAGTGTAGTTCAGTGGACAGGTTCCTCTGAAACATGAGTACCTGTCTACCACATGCATGTATCACATCCTAGAACTCCATAATCATAACAAAGCAGCAATTTATCTTTCTGCAGATTTTGAGAATGGGTGTTAAAGAATTAAAGAAGAATTAAAAGAGAATTTATTAGATGTGGAAGACATTGTTCAATAGTTTTTTTATAAACATGTTATTTTCAAAAACATTACTTAATTAAATTTATTTGAAAGCTGTACAATAGCTTCACACTTTTCTTATTCAGTGCTTAAGACGTGAGAGTTTTATTTTATAATTTTGTGCCAGAATATATGGAATATTTAGACTAGTATCAGTGGTTAACAGATTCTGACTTCTTTGGGAATGGCAACTGACCTGCTGTCACTTTATGAGACTGATAGATCACACTTAATAAAGGTATACTAATGAAATACTGTAAGATAACAGACCTGTTTCTGACCAGAGCCACACATGAGTCAACTTAATACTGGGCATTGCAAGTTCCTGCAGAATACATCAAAGGTGCACATCTGTCTAAAGTTATGTTGATAGTGAGTAAATTAAAAGTGGCTATATATGTATGTTCTGTGTGTTCCTTTTGCCATGTTTTATTTGTTAGATGTTACATATTTATTCATTTTTGTTGCACATGGATGGAGAGGGTAGGAATTAGTGACTGGTGGTATGTAGTGTTTTTGCATAGGCCAGGAGAGATATATATGTCTATGCTTGTGTGTCTGTGTGTTTTATGTGTTTATCATTTATTTCACAAGAATGTTAGTTTCAAGTTGTTAATTTGTATAGCATGTGTATATTGCTTTACAAATATTTGTTTCAAACCAAATATGTTTGTTGCACTTACTGGAATTCACTTGTGGGCTGTACCAGAAAGTTCAGCGGTTTTCAGTTTGTGAGATGCACATCTCTGGTCTGAACTGAGAATATCTGCATAATGCATATGTTTTTTGTTCAAAAAAGCATGTAATATGTATGTACAAGACTTTGTAAATATTTCCTGAAAATGTTTTTTTTTATTATTTTATTGGTGATGAAAATAGTTCTAATATTGTTGCATCTAACAGTATTTTTTCACAGTCTTTTATTTTAATTATAATGTATTTGGAGCATATTTAAACAAAATTTATTCCATACCATTCAGAACTGTTGAGTCAGTTTTCAATATTATGCTGTGTTTTTCTTTTGTACGTTTTGTTATTATATGTCTGCTGCCTGGAATGGTTGTTACTAATGTAGCTGTAATTTTGAACCTGAACTGTAGGTTCTGGAGTAGCAGAAAAACATAAGGTTAATTCATTGGTCATGTTTGTTTGTTATTGTAACGTGTTGCCTGGACAGTGTAAAATACCAGTAACTTATATCATTGATGATGATGATATTTATTTGTATCTACATATGGTTTTATAGGAGCTAGTTATGACATTGTTGATATTCATAATTGATGCAGTGTTTAATTAAATCCATGTTGTTATTTGCAGTAGCTGGAGGAACAGTGTGTTGTATGCTGTATAGCTTATATAGAATCTTTTACATTTTAATCTAATCATGTGAATACTCTCTGAGAAGCTCTATATAATTTTTTTGCAACAATAATATTAAAAGTTTAGTGTTATTTCTTGAGCCTTGTTGATGAAATTAAATTAATAAATTATAGCATGCTGTAGTTGGACAGCTTTCAGGTGCTGTGGATTCTGTAGTTACAGTGAAGACACTGTCAGAAAAAACACAGTCACAAACATGTTTTTTGTGCAACCTTGTTAAATTAAAACATCCTGCAGTGTCTCAGAACTTAAAATGCTGATTATATTTTGAAACATTCAATTTGCATTTGTTGTTGTAGGTGCAGTGAATAGTTGAGGCCTGTTAGTTGTTACATGTTTTTCGGTAGACCATCTGCTTGGACATTTTTATTTAATGTTGTGATGAACTTAGGTTTGTTTTTCAATTACATTATTGTTGTTGGCTGTAGTGAAAAGTCTGATTTGTATTTTTGTTGCCTTGTGTTTGTGCACGTTATTCCAAATATGTCTTAAACAGTGGAACCCCTTTTTAATGTTCTCCAGTTTAAGGTTTGGCGTTCAAATCCACTAATTTGTGAGGAAACCTTAAATTGGGGTTTCACCATATTTGTACAACTTTCTATTTTAGGCATTTTTAAGAGGCTAAGAAAGAAGTATTATGAAAGAATGCTTTATGTGGAGATCACATCTGTCTGTAACCTAATATCAGCAGCAATACCATTTAGTTTCATGAACTCTGATGTAGGAGTCATACAGACATTGTGTAATGAGTGTCAATTTTGTGAAAATTGGCTCATTGATGGTTGTTCTTTATGTAAGGACATAAATTAATTTCCTCCCATATCTGCTATATTTCTTGACCAGTTTGGGTGAAATTTGGTATCAGAGATATCCACTTAATGCTATGGAGCAGTTATGAGTCCTTTAAAAACCAGTACAATGAAAGCCACACTTTACTTAAAGGCATAAACAAATTTCCATATGTACTTTCATGTTTATTGTCCAGTTTGGGTGAAATTTGGTATAAGTGATCTGCTCTGTAGGCATTTATGAGTTTCCTGATAATTGGCACAGAGGAGTTCCTTTCCTTATAGGCATAAATGAAATTACATTTACATCTGTACTATGAAACCATGTGGTATTTTGAAAGTAAAAAAATGCCCTGGTAAAGTCTGTGTACGACGACGTGCGGTACACCATTTGCAATCTTGTTGATTGATATGTCAGCCTGGATTGTATATTACCTAAACAATACATCATTTCTCACCAATTTTTATATAAAGTTTCACGTTTAACATACTAGTGGCCTCGAAAAAAGAAAAGTTTGTTATGCATGAAATTTTTGTCAGAATATGTACTCATTTCCACTAGCTATCTTTAGCTCCTTTGACATTGTTACGCACTTTGTCTCAGGAAGTAGTCATTCAGAAAGTAGTTTGAAAGGTAAAGAGGCAGAAAGCTTTGAGCATGCATAATATTACATTGGAATTTTTAACATTTTTGTGTGTGTTATAGGTGTTGACACAGTAGATGCTTTAAGTGGAACACCCCAGTCAGAGGTGCAAGATAGCCACAGTACATCCCTCATTACATCTACCCCCAATCAGAATGGTGGCATTGCAACAAATCACAAGTAAGTATGGTGGTGCAATCAAATAATCTGTATATTATGATTTTATACTCTTTGATAACTGCATTTACCTTGCATTTACTGTCACTTTCAGAGTATAAATTACCAGGTTTTCATACTAGATGTTGCTCATATAATCATGTTATGAGTGTGCACAATGTGCAGTATGATTTTTACAAATTTCAGGGCAACATGTTGCCTCCATATATGGGATGACCGAATTTGGTTCAAGTGAATGCTGATGCTGCAGCAGTCACCTGACCCAAATTCATTCACCCTGAAGATGGAAACAGCATATTCCTCAGAACTATCAGAACAGACTTTTTTACATGGTTTAAGAATTCAGTAACCCATCATTAGAACAACTGAGTACATTTTCTTTTGACTTCAGTGCACTTGTTCCAGTTATTGCACCATTATTTGAAATGGATGCAGAAATCTTGTAGTTTGAATGCGTCAGAGCAGTCTTTAACCTTTAAGAGCCGTGCGTCCTATATATAGGACAGGTGTACTGCTACCCTCCAAATGTTGCATTTTATATATTTTTTTCAACAACTATAAGTACTGAGTAGTTTAAACATGCTGCACGCTCTCTGTTTTTCTCTTCAAAATGCCAATTATTTCATAATGCTACCTTTTTTGGTTCCTGTATTATTCACATTTTATGTACAGGGTGTGCTAAAATTTAAATGTAAAACTCCATTGCCAAAAGGTTAATTGTCCCTGAATGCTGAGTATCAAACCCCCCCCCCGCCATCCTCACTCTCATTTTTTCATTTCTTCACTCTCTTTGGATGAGGTGTGTAGTGGTGACAGACTGATTTCTTGTTTTTGTGATGTGTTAACTGTTCCTGGTATATGGTGTCAAATAAGGTGTAGCAAGGAATCAAAAATATTTTAGAATTTAGTGCATATATGGGTGAAGTTGTTTAATTTAACTCTGCATGGCTTTGAGGATGATACATGATAAGAGAAAGTGTTCTTCTTTTAGACTTCATCCATTGTCTTAATTTTTAATGGATTGTGGCATTTCAGGAGCCAAAATGGGAAGAAGACTTCTTCCCATTTCATCTGAAGATGGAATTAGTGCTGGTTTCCAAAATGTGGTATTCTATTAAGAATTAAGACAATGAACAAAGTCCAAAGAGAAAAGAAGATTGTTTCCCTTAGGTAAAGCTGTCCTTCTGCACATCATGAATGCATAAGGGAGTGGATGTATAATTGCATTATTTGCATTCATTCTTTACATCAGCATTAGATGGAGATGATTGGTCATCTTCTTCCCTCAGGCATCTTACCCTCAGCAAAAGAGCCCCTCACACCCGTTGGGAGTCTGTTGAGTCCAGGAGTTGGTGTGGATGCTATGGAGAGGGGAATAATATCATGCCCCTGCCAGGAATCAAACCATGATTCCTTGGTTATCCAGCCCATAGTTTCATCATTGTACAGGCTGTGCTATCCCAGCTCCATCAGTCGCTTGTGGCCTGTTCTAAGATGCCAGTTTACACAGGACTGCAAATGCAACTGAAACACTAAAACCTGGGGGGGGG
>Ga0268261_10001774_pt1 | contig 15146 bp, 10 predicted proteins | sample TergutNc150P1_FD_190353 | JGI IMG/M metagenome (GOLD analysis project Ga0268261, IMG submission 190353) | Nasutitermes corniger P1 segment gut microbial community from laboratory colony in Florida, USA - Nc150 P1 (SPAdes) (version 2) | ecosystem: Host-associated > Arthropoda: Insects >... | reverse complement strand
CAGGCCAGATGGCCCAGCTTTCTGAGTTGCCGTCTGCTCAGTATCGCCATGTGCTCTGAGAGTACCAGCTGCCTGGTGAGGATCGCCAGAATGGCTGGCGACCTTCTGAGCGTATTTGATCATGTATCTCTGTACTAAAAACTCCCAGTGTTTGACTTTTTTTGTTGAAAATTCCATTTATGGTCCCAAGAGGAATGGGGATATGAGAGGCGCGACCCACAGAGCCCCATAGGGAGAAAGGTATAAATACAACAGGGTGCTTCCTGCTGCCCCCAGTAGATCGTTAGTGGCACTGTCACCATCATCCCAGTACCCTGCAGCCCTCAGCACGATGTCTCAATCCTTCTGTTGGATGGACCTTTGCTTTCGTTAGCCGCCTCTGGAAGTGGTTTTCAGTGACAAGGACGTCAGGGGTTAATTTTTGGAAGGGGACCGAATGGCTTTGCTCCTGCGAAGTGGGGGGGTGGGGTGCATGGAAACAAAACTTGTAATGTATGTATACATATTGAGGCGTGTTAGCGTAAACATTGTTGCTGTGAAAAAGCAATATTTTATATTGTGATTGTGTCTGTTGTCATAATACCCAAGCGTGCAAAGTGCATGTGCCATATTTTATTTTCATCTGCTGCTTGTCCGGCTTTGCCATATTTTTCCACATTATCTAAAAAAGCTATGATTTAAAAAAAAATATTGACAGAATATATGTGCTTGGTTTTCCCTGCAAATTTTGTCTGAAACGTATCTCGTTCTAAGAGGAATTCAGCGATGTATTACATAGGTTTTTAAGAAAAGTGGTGGATTTCCTTTTCATATGTTTTACATTTGAATTTTGTCGTCATATTTTCGAAAAAAAAATCAACCAGTAAATAATGTGGAAATCAATCCACGCAGGGTACTTCTTCTCTGTTTTTGGACGGATGAACAGACGGACGGACAAACTGAAAAAGCATGTGGTCTAAATTCGTAATTTTGTGAACACACAAATCGAAAGAATTTCAGGAAGAAAACACCGTAGTAGATAGAAATCTGATGAATATGAGAGGGGTGTGGGAATTGTGGACTCCATAAGGGAAATAAATAATTAAAGAACGAAAAGAGGCACAACGAGGAGGATATTTTATTTAAGATTATAGCCAACAGAATTTACATTGACAATAGACCGATTGTTAGCAAGTCAGAAGAACAAATCTATGTTTATATATAAAAAATATCCAGCCAAAAATCATTGATAAGCTCAATGTCCATTGCACAATAGACTCCTTCTTGCAATTAAATTTCTTCAATAGTACAAATATTTACAATTTGAATTTAACATATATATATATATACATATATATGTGTTTGTGTGTGTGTTTTACACAGAAAAATCTGCAAACAATTATATGGGATATGTATTATTTTTATAAAATTCTTGCGGATTACTTGAACAGATATTCCACTAGCACCAAAAAGTGATTGAGAATTATAATAATTTTATAATATATTATAATACATTACAATATATTTGTTTTAAATCAGTAATCATATTTTTTATATGTCGTGTTTTCCCTTGTGATTGTATCCCGGAAGATAGCGTATTTAAACATAAACCATTCTGGAAGACTGTCGAACTTATGATGAGCGAAAAGATTTCCTTGGTACGTGACATCCACTTCTACCCTTATTTTTTATTTCTTTTTCCCAGCTAGCATGTATATGTTGTGAAGAATATGTTCATGTACTGCGTGGAGACTTTTAATGAATTACTGCGAGAGAAATATTTTTACAAAAATCGGGAACATTGTGAAGTGTTGACTGGATATTCATCATTGGAGCGCCATCTTGGTGGTGACTGCGCGATTACGTGGCATTGTACAAAATGTTTTACAATTTACTCTTGAAACAGGCTGTAGTAGCAACCTTACTTATGTCCATATTTTGTTACTTATCGCTTTCCTAGCGGTAGCTTTAATTACAAATATAACAATAATTATACTATTCATTAATTATAAATTTTTATAGACATCAATGGTAATATAGAAATTAGAAACAATTATGTAATACTCCAAGTCCTTATTTTGATCTTCACCATTCCAATGGGCAAGCGAAAATTTTCTTTCAAGTTTATTGACAAATTTGGACAGGCGCCCGCAAAATGGTTTACCAAATCTGAGGAATGAAAACTATAAAACAGTACAAAAATACCCGTACGTTGCTTGTCAAAAAGTGCAATTATTTGGAATTTTTCCTGTTAAACGTAAGATATTTTTCTGTTTCTTAAGATCTGCCTGTTCCCAACTCTTGGTCAGTTAGGGCTGTGGCACTACCTATGTAGAATCTTTGCCCTTTTTTGCACACAGTTGTGATTTAGTTACCGGTTTATTAAAACAAATATCTTATTTATCTGTCATTTATTAGCTTAAGGATTTACACATAGGCAGTTCACATTTTTCTGCATTGTGCATTTTCTGCATTTATTGCTGCTGTGCCTGTGACTATAACAATGTTTCTTCATTGTTTTCAGATAATAGTGTATATAAAGTAATAGTATGAAGGGCATTAACAGATTGTTCTAGATTGAATTCCTCATCCCAGAATCAAACCCTGAAAGGCAGAGCAGTCTGTAACATTTGGCATGCTATTAGTTGTGGGCTTCTGGCTGTGGAGATTCATGTTAGATTCCAGGAGAGGTACTGTGAGATTTGTGGTGGACATGATGGTACTGTGAGTGGCCTTTCTGGAAATGCTGCTATTTGCCCATGTCAGTGTCAGTCAAGCAGTTTTTCGTACTGTATTATAGCAGCAATTGACAGCTTTGTTTGAAAAAAAAAATGGTTTTAAAAGTTTCACTGCAATGCACGGTCAGATAATGAGGGGAGAGAAGAAAATTTCACATTCCGTCTTCAGGCGTAAGCATTCAGATTCCATTGTTACTGAAAGCAATTGTTCAGAAACTCTGAATCCTCACGTAAGATCAATATAATGAAGTAATACCTGTAATATAAGAATAAGACAGACAATGTACGTATAACGTAACATTGGTGTGTGTTCGCGTAACAATTTTTGTCCGAAGAGCAAAGAGTATTTTATATTCTCAGTGTGTGTTTGTAGCCATAGTTACTCAGGATGTGAAGTGCATGTGTCATATTATATTGTCATCTGTGTCCTGTTAGGCTGTATTGTATTTTTCCGCATTTTTCCACATTATATCAGAAAAAGCACAATTGCTGGTAAATATATTGAACTTGAAATGCATACTTGGATATAAATATTTATTTACTTATTGTTACTGAGTCTGAATTTTGCAGTTGACCTTGGCAGTGATTTGCACTGGAGAGAGCGGACGGTTATCTGTTTGTGACCAGTAGCTGTAGTATTATAGTTACAAACACTTCGGGCTAAATGAAGTCGTGATTTATGCGTGTGAGATCATATTGTTAGGTGTTGTTGTGTGCTATGTGTTCAGAGGTGCCAATAAATTTGGCTCCAAGGCTTCTTGTAAACAAAATATCTAACGTATGACTACCATTATTTGTTAAAATACCACGTCATGTATTGATAAACACTCATGTTTTGATGGTATAAGTGTGTTGCCCCGATTATCGTTGCGTTGTGCAGGCTAACTACATTCTCTCAATTAAATGATATTGCGTACGAATATATATGTACATATGCCACATATAATTTTCCTTCCCACTGAACTTGTACGTTTTGTATGATTATTTAAAAACAGCTAACAGTTTCTTAGACATTAGCTAGTCTTTCTTCAGTAATAAAGGTCTGAGTTGTTCCGTTGAAAAAAATTAATAAACGTGTGTTAGTTCGATAAACTGCAAATTCCAAGATTTTTTCACGGCTCAGGCGGGTAATCGCCGGCCTCTCATTACGGTGACCGGGGTTCTATTCCAGACTGCCGCCTATGAAATTTGTGGTGGATGAAGTGACACTGTTACAGGTTTTCCTAAGAGTGTTTTCATCTTATCCTACCAATAATATGCTAATTTTACCAGAAGAACGAAAAGCGAAATTTGTATATCTTAAAAAAACATAAATCTTTCTGATATCTGAGAGCATCGGCCAGAGTAGTAGCTCCACATAAATTCCTCTGTGTCACTTTGACTTCATATTTTTCTTCCTGTGGAGACATCGGCAATACTACGAGGCAAACTGCCAGGACTAAGAAGATCCTGATCATGTTGTTGTGTTATGGTGTGGTGCGGTGTGCGTCTGCACATGGAATGTGCCTGCGTTATATGTCATAGAGAACACTTGGTCTCTTTCAGTGTTATATATATATATATATATATATATATATATATATATATACATCGCGACCGCCTCTGTGGTCTAGTGGTCAGAGTTTCTCGCTACAGATACAGAGGTCCCGGGTTCGATTCCCGGCGCTACCAGATTTCCTGAGTAGTAGTGGGTCTGGAACGGGGTCCACTCAGCCTCGTGAGATCAATTGAGGACCTACTTGAATAAAAAAGTAGCGGCTCCAGGTCTAGATAACAGAGATTAACGGCCGTGGGGACCCGTTGCGCTGAACACGTGACACCCCTCTACCCGCAAAAGTTGGCACTAACTTCGCCGACCGGTGGCAGTCGCTCTGTCGGTATAGTTCGCTCGCGGACTAAGGCCACGGAGTTTATATATACATCGCGGTGGACAACATACCTGCATACAGAGTAGGCACTGAGCATTCACATAAAGCACATCCTGAAAACAAAAGTGCACAACAGTGAGCAGCTGTTACCTATATACACCGCACGTTACGAAAAAACAGTGAACAAATGGCACGCCTACATTAACCAATATTACATCGTACTTTGAGTTGTATTGCATAGTTATATGTAATAATACAACATTTAAATAACACACCAGGAATCCAAAACTGACTAGCACATTCACTTCTTACACATATGGACCAGTGACAACATTATAATCGTAAACATTCTGCGGAAAGACATATACTTGTGCTGCCCACTACTTTCAGCCTTTCGCTAGCCTTCACTTCAACATCCACGTACACAAGAACATCGTTGTTTTATAAAGATTTTAAGTTTAAATTTACAGATTTCATGAAATATTCAAACTCTATTTTTAATGTGTAATACAACTTACATTATCTCCATTTAACGTAAGACCAGATCTCGTCCATAACATTCATGTCATTATAATATATATTTCCCTTTATAAATGCATTTAGCCAGAAGATGGCTTTTATAGCCGAAACATATTTATGAGGGTAATTAAAAATAGATTAGTATAGACTTCATTTATATTTATTTTATTTACTAGTATATTTAAAACACAACGTGTATTCCTTGTTTAAAATTCTCCGCATTTCTCCGAAACTCACAACTGTCCAAAAAAGAATGTGCACGGCGTCACATGCCAGAAGACTGTAGCTGCAGCAGACATCCGGCGGTTTGTTTAACGAAGCTGTCTCTGTGTAATTGGAACTGCGGTGATGAGAGTCTGGCCTCAACTGAGGTTGTATTATCCTCAGATATAATGGCCTGACTGCTTGACGAGTTTTGAACCCTAGGCATCCAAAATATTAACCAGGCGTGCTGCTCTTTTGACCGTCGGGTTTGGTATCAGATATTGGAAGGCGGTAAGGAATATGAGAAAGTCTTAATACAGATCATAACTTGGGGAGGGGAATTGCTTTTATACAAGTTTTATGACTCGTACCTGCCCTATGCACATCCACTCACAAACACTGTGTCCTATTTACACAAGAACTTTACGTTGTTTCTTCACCAAACTCTCCGTAAAAAATTGTTTTGAAGCAGATTAGAGTTACGTCTTTTAGCCCACATACCGACGTCATGTAATCGAATATTTTATCCTCCTATTTGGAGGTCATTTAAAAATGGGGAATGCCCTCACAGTTTTTCACGTAGTTCTGTTTTCCAAAAATTTAATGATAGTATATTGTAATCATATGTGCTATATAATGATAGTAATTATTATTTAAAGCGTTGATTAAACGTACGTAAATTCTGAAGGGCATTCACGTTTTTAGATTGACACCGTCCTTATGTGCCTTTCTCAACACAATGTTAATTATCCGACAAAGCACAACCACACAGATCTAGTATATTGGTCTTTATTACACACTGATAACGTGTTTCGGCTGTCCAGATCAGTTATCATCAGGTAGGTGTCGGATACACAAAAAGAATACAAAAAGAGCATCCTGTCTTGAGAGTGGTGCGAATTATTACAATATTAATACCACAACGTCTTTTGGTAACATTAAAATGGAGCCCTCCAGTTGTACTGCCTGTTCTTAAACTCTTATGTTTGCAAATAAATTGCACCACACTATCGGGCCCGTAGAGCGAATCACGTCTGCAATACCAGTTGTTAATGAGGTAACTTTTATTAGTGTTTTAGAAAAATTCTGTATTTACGATAAAACATAAAACCATAACAAATTGAACTATAAATTTACCTTCTGCTATAACAGAATTTTCGAGACCACAGTTGTACATAAACATGACAGCTAAAGACACGTCCCCTCTTATGCCACGTCACGTCTAATTTGTTGCGTGTATTCACTTAAAAGTAAGTAATATTCAGTAAACAACATCTTTCATGATATGTAAAAATCTTCCCTCATTTGTTAGATATACCGTAACAGCTCACAACATTATATTACGTTTGTTACTGATCTTTAATACGACAGCTGCAGACAGCACGAACTGCTTTCGATATGCAGGAAAGTGTCCAGCTGACTGCCAATTTATATGGACATGAGGAATTACTTCGATATACATACTGCGATAAATATTGCTCTAACAAACAGACTGCGAAAGCTTTGCCATTACTTAATTTTTATCTTTTATCGTTTTGTAACATTTTATTTTGTTTTTTATCTACTTTATTTTACGGTTCACATAGATTGTACCTAAGGATTTCTGTAACATATTTATGTATTAGGTTTAACCTTATTATTCCTTTTTTTGGAATAATATTGTTATAATTTATAACCCCGTAGAAAGAGAACGCTCTCCCTTTAAATCCTTTTCGTGTATTCTACATCTACCTAACGATGGCTGATCTGGACAGCCGAAACATATACCAACAAACTATTGCACTACATCTATACGGTTGTGTTTGGTAGGATTATTAGCAACTTATATTCAGGTTTCTTACATACCACAGCAACAGAGCAATTTTCACAATGCCAGTGAACTCATCAAATACAGACGTCAATATTAAAAACAGAACTTGATTCTATATTTCTTTCTCCGACAACTTCTTCCTCCTCATTGTCGGTGTACAAGTTTCTTGTTGCTCCTGATCAAAATCATCGACACCTACACACACTCGGTAACACTCCTCTTGTGGAGGATTGAAATATATTTCCCTTTAACTTCTCTATTATTTATTCATAATTATGTTTTCTTTCTTTGTTCTAAGTGTATATTCTTTGCATCATTGATTGCTTTGGAGTAAGTAAAATGGTGGGTGCAAACTAACTTGGTGAGTGTTATTTTTCGCGCTCTGGTTCGCCAACACTTAGAAAAAGATGAACAGGAATAATTAATTACTTACGCCGGTCTACACAGCAACTATGGATATACTACAATTCAAATTCCTGGTTTACACTGATTAATAGTTAAGGTGTACAGTTCACTTTCAATGCACACAGAATTATGTTTCTAAGTTCTGCCTAAATGGTTTGCAACACAGATACTTGTAAAATGGATTCAATGGTTCTCATCATGAGAAATGTGAGTAATAAACACTTGATTTAGGCGTAGCACTGTAAGTTCATCTGGTGTGATTACACTGTGCGTAGCACCAAATATCGCCTTGTATTATTCTTGTATCGTGCGTCCTCAGTGGTTTGAGAGACGGCTTTCAAATACACTTGTTGTGTGAAATAGATTTGCGTTATCACTGTTGGACTAACGGCTTACAAATTACACTTGTGTGAAATAGAGATATGCCTTATCACTGTTGGACTAACGGCTTACAAATTGTTGCACGGAGCGATGCAACACATCCTCACGCATGAGAGACGGTTATTCGTGTGTCGAGGCAAAAAGGACGCGATCTAGTCTGGACTCGCGTGGTCACGTGATCAAAATGTTCTAGAAAGTTCTTCAACACAAAGAAGGTAGCTGGATAAAACTGGAATTATAACGCGCGCTGTGTAACTCGTGACACAGTTCAGGGTTGTAACATTTACATATTGCACAATCTGACGCAATGCAAAGGGTTGCCATGTCGTATGTTGTACAATTTAACGTAATATAGAAAGGGCCCTGCATATTACGCAAACTGACGCAACCACATATAAATACAATAAAATTCAAAAGCACACAAAATTTACCCTACACGTGTACAGTTATTCCTCTAAATTTTGGCGCCGAAACCCGGGACGGAAGTGCCAAGGGATCCTGAATTGTGAAGTGATTTGTTTAAGTAGTGCAGGAGTGCGGGAGTGAATGTGTGGTCTTTACACACCGGGACGTAAACACGCAGTATACGAGCACGAACACGGTCCGGAGCTTGAAGAAACGTAGGCGCCATTGTGCACTTCTGAAGCGGTGTGGTCGGTAATACAGTCGCGTGTACGACGACCGCCTCCCTACAGACGATCAGATACCAGGCATCTGACGACATCTCTGACTTGCGCCCCCTACACACGATCACGTTCTTGGGCCCCTACATACGATCAAGTTACTGCACCCGCTAAAGACGACCACGTTATTGTGCACTCGAGTACGCTGCAGTAGATCAGTATGTCGGACGCGGAAGTGAAGAATTTGAAGCGAAAACGCAGTACCGAGAGGGCCAAGGCGACCCGGCTTATTATTAACATCAACGAGTTCAAAGGTGACAACCCCCTCGACGATTACGAGCAGTACAGATGCCAGCTGCAGGAAACGCTGGATCAGTTGGTTCGCCTGGATGAGTCTATCCAGGATCCCCTGGAAGACAGCGAATATACTGCTGACGTGGAAGCTTGCAAGGAGTACATTGATTCTGCCAAGCGAGCGCTCCTAAAGGCCAAACAGGAGATTGGGAGAAGACTGGCCTCATCTGCAGCAAACCTTAGCGTATCGGAATTGCCATCCGCCCTCCCCCCCGACAGCTCGACCCCCGGTCACTAACTCGGTGAAGCTGCTCCCACTAAAGCTTGAACCCTTTGCTGGAGATGTGGAAACGTAAGCCAGGTTCCGGGAACAGTTCGAGTCATCCATTGACCAAGACCCTACCGTGTCCACTATAAATAAACAAGTGTTCCTTCGGGGCTATTTGGAGGGCGAACCAAAGATGCTTGTCGACGGCATCGCCGTGACTGCTTCGGCCTATGAGGACACAAAGAAAATACTTCGTGATCACTACGGCGATAAGGATAGGATAATACAGGTTCACTTAAACTACTTAGAAGAGGTGACGCCGATTCGGTCTGCGTCTGCGGAGGCACTGAACACCAGGTACATCGAGTGCAACCGCCGCATCCAAGCCCTTCGTGTTATGGGAGAGGACGTAAAGGCCTACGGCAAGGTATTGGCCCCAAAGATACTCCGCGCATTCCCGGACGATATCTGCCGACGCTGGATTATCCAGGTGAAACGAGAGGGTCACTCTGAAGGAGACGTCGTCACGTTAATGGAATTTTAGACGAAGAGGCGCACGGAGCCTTTACGGCGCAGAAGATTCGTGGTGAGACATCACTGGCATCTAACTTCACTCCCACTGCAGCCACACTTCACGTCCGCTCCAAGTCAGGATCTACCTCTCGAAGGAGCCGAAGGTCAGTAAATCCATTCTGTCTATTTTGTGAAAGTATTACTCACTGGGCTCAAGACTGTAAAGCTGTGGTCGACGTAAAAGAACGTATTGAAAACTTGAAGGCCGCCAACCGATATTTTCTCTGTCTCAACCGCTGTCATAATACGCACGCTTGTAGCAAAGGAGGGAAGGTGTTCTGCTCGAAGTGCAAGAAGGGACATTATCAGTCTGTTTGAATGGACAAAAAAACAACTAGCAGAACAGGTCCGATAACGTCGACTTCTGTGGGGATGATGGATATCTCTTCACCAGACTTCATATACCTACTAACTGCCCGTGTATGGATCACGGGACCTACGGGTCGGAGCAGACTTACGCGTTGCATGCTGGATGGCGGGAACCAATGCAGTTTTGTTGCCAGATCAATAATAGACGACCAGCAACTTGAAGTGGTTGACCAGGGAGACTTATCGGTTACTGCCTTTGAGTAATACCCTGCTGCTCCCAGCCGGAGAAGACTTGTTCGATTCAGTGTGAGAGGTGCCGGGAGTAGAGTCTCGACTTCGTTGACGGAATTTGATAGCGCTCACGCCTTCTCCCCTCACCCAGTTGTTCCGCACAATATTAAGTCGCTGGCTCATACCCGTAAACTACAGTTGGCTGAACCACCGGGCGACCCCGAGAACCTCCCTATTGAGATTTTAATTGGTGGTGGCCACTACTGAAAAATAGTTAAGGATACTTTACCACTACGCCTTTCTCCATCTGTAGTGCTGTTATCATCAAAGTTAGGATGGATCCTCAGTGGGAACCGTTCTGCCGTAACGGCCAGTTCAATTATGGTCAACTACGTCAACCTAGATCAGATATCCTGCCCTTCGGATGACGCTTTCCGTCGTTTTTGGGACTTACAAACCCTCGGGATCACGGATAAACGGGAAAAGTCCATGAGTACCATAGACACAGCACTCCTTCGGGACTTTCACGCCTCTTACTCCCTAGAGGATCAACGGAGAGTTGTTTCTGTCCCTCGTAAGGAAAACATCACTCTACCAAGCAATCACCACATTGCTGAGAGGCTGTTTCGCAGATTGTAGCATAGACTGGAAAGTAATGTTGCCTTACAGCATGTGTATCACGATCACATGCTACCCTACATAAGGAAGGAAAAGTGGAAATTGCTACCTCTGGAGAGGAAATAACGGACGAGTGCTTTTTAACCCATCATGCCGTAATGAAGGAAAAGAGAGGGGAAGCCAAATGGAGGATTGTTTTGATATCTCTTCTCATGAAGATCAAGCGCCGTCTTTAAACGACGCTCTTGAGATGGGCCCGAATTTACTTCCGGAGATTTTAGCGACACTGCTGCGATTCCGATTCCATCCCGTGAGCATCATAGGAGATATTGGGCAGGCATTCTTACAATTGAGCCTCCACAGAAGGGAGAGGGACCTGATGAGGTTCTTTTGGTATCGCATTATCAAAGACGAGGACGGGAATTGCGACACTATCAAAGAGATTATAACGTACCGTTTCACTCGGTTGCCATTTGGACTCATATGTATTCCCTTCCTCCTATCTGCTACTATCAGAGAACTTGCTGACATTATAAGGCTGAGTTTCCCATAGCCGCAGCCCTTATAGACAACAGTACCTTTATGGATGACTTTGCTGCGGGCGCGGAAAATGACGATCGTGTAACCAGCCTTTAGTATGAGCTTGTAAACCTGATGAACCAAATTCGTCTACCTATGGCAAAATGTGCCACCAATTCCGAACTCTTGAAGGAAGTCTGGAGGACCGAAGGCATGGAATTGAAGGAGGTAACGCAAACCCTTCGGATAAACTGGGACACCAAATCGGGCACGTTCCTACTAAATACCCGTGATGTCGTTGGTGAATACGTTGATGGTCCTACTACTAATAGGCAAGTCCTGCAACTTGCAGTCAGATTCTATGAGCCCCTGGGCTTAGTAGCCCCCGTATCTGTCGTTGGGAAATTAATATTCCAGGACACATGGTGCAGAGGATTAGCTTGGTACGAGCTCTTGCCATCTGATCTCGGCGCCCTTTGGAACACTTGGGTAACCGCTATGCCGCCCTTGGCTCTGTTACGCGTTTATAAATGGCTAGGAACAGAAGACAGTAGTCGTTTCCAAGTCCACGTGTTTTGCGATGCATCTGAGCGTGCCTACGCAGCCGCTTTGTATGTTCGATCCTGTATGGTCGACCGGAACGTGGTTAGTTTAGCATGCAGCAAGAACAGACTTGCCCCGGTATAGAAGGAAACCCTCCCCGATTAGAGCTTTTGGCTGCTCTGGTGGGAGCTAGATTGTTGGACTATTTTTGCCAAGCTACGTGCATCGATATTACGGAGGCTACTTTATGGTCTGACTCGACCGAAGACTTGGGATGGATAAGCCAGGACCCTAATAGATGGAATACTTTTGTAGATAACCGAGTGACCGAAATACAGTCCGTTACGACCCCATCCCAATGGAGGCACTGTCCAGGGAAGGACAACCGAGCTGACCTCCTTTCCAGAGGAGGGACCGCCGAACAGTTGAAAATCACGGACTTCTGGTGGTGTGGGACTTACTGGCTCGCACAACCTCCACGACACTGGCCCCCGAAAACACCCCCAGTAGACGTTTCCCTTCCCGAAGGGAAAGGGTCCGCCAATCAAACTCTGTTGAGGTTCCCCAGAAACTGCTGGATCCTACGAAATAAGCTCCTACTGGAGGTTACGTAGGGTCACAGCATGGATCTTGCGCTTCCGGCAAATTACCCTTCGAAAGGAGGGAATCTCTTGTAATTTAACGGCCTAGGAACTGGAGGCGGCCAGATCTTATTGGATACAAGCCGTGCAAGGCGAATACTTCGCTCCGGAATTTAAGGCTATACGAGAGAACCAGTCACTCCCTGAGGGCTCGAAGATGGCCAGATTCAACCCCTTTTTGGACGACGGATTCATTCGCCTTGGTGGACGACTGCAGTTTGCTGAGCTCTCCTGGGGACAAAGCCACCCCCTACTTTTCGATGGGCAACTTCACTTTACGAAACTGCTGATTCTACAAACTCATATTCGACTTCATCACCTAGGGGTACGCGTAATCCTAGCTGAATTTCGTGAAGAGTTCTGGATCGCTCGGCAAGCGATTAAGCAGGTACTACAATCATGTCTCCCCTGCCGAATGGCAAAGGGATTACCTGGAGGAGAAATAGAAGCTCCACTGCCCACGGATAGGGTAACACCCCTCAGACTCTTTGCGGTCACTGGTATTGATTATGCCGGGCCACTCTTCGTCAAGATCGGAAATACCCTAAAGAAGAGTTATATTGCCCTATTCAATTGTGCGACAACACGAGCTGTGAATTGAAGCTTTGTCTGGACATGACAGAACAATTACCCTTAGCACTCAAAGGTTTACAGGAAGGCGTGCTCTACCTAACACAGTCTACACTGACAACGCCCAGACGTTTCACGCGGCTAATAGAGAATTGATGGAACTGCGCAGTCGTTTCAGCCGCCAAGACATACCAGTATTTCGCGGAAAACAGAATCCGTTGGAAGTTTATAGCACCTCGGGCGGCTTGGTGGGGAGGTTTTGTGGGAGCGGATGGTCGCCACAACTAAGCGTTGTCTACGGAGGGTATTAGGACGCTCCCAGGTGGAAGCGAAAGGACTCCAAACTATCCTGGTAGAGATTGAGGGGGCGCTAAATTCGAGACCAATCACCCAAGACGATAAGAATGAGACGTTGACACCAGCCCACTTCTTCACCGGCGGAAGGCTGACAACTATTCCCCAAGGTCCCGAACCTGTCAGGACAGAGGGTGTGACTAGGGCCTTTCAGCAACATAAAAGGCTGACCGAGACTCTTTGGCGACGCTGGCAAATGGAGTCTCTTCTGCAATTGAGAAGCTATCATAAGGTTAGGAGACCTGCCCGACAAGGACCCAAATTGAAGGTAGGAGACATCGTTCTCTTACAGGAAGAAAGAATGCCGGGACAGATGTGAAAGAAAGCCCGGATAGACGAGCTGATTCCAGGTCCATGACGGTCAAATCCGGAAGGTTAAATTACGCCTCCCGTACAGAACTAAAATAAGTCGTCCCGTGCAGCTGGTCAATCCCTTGGAGATTAACAAGGGTGGGGAGGATGTGGAGGATTGAAATATCTTTCCCTTTAACTTCTCTATTAGTTATCCATGATTATGTTTTCTTTCTTTGTTCTAAGTGTATATTCTTTGTGTCATTAATTGCGATTGATCGCAATCTAACTTTTACGACACTGTCGTAAAAGTTAGTTCGCATGTCGCTACATTTACAATTGACAATAAACTAGTTGTGTTGTTACTGAACTTCATCTTATAATATTTAATTGAAAACACATCGAGATGACTCCAATTTTAAAAAATTATCAATTAATTGCTAACATCTCAGCTGAATGGAAGGATACAGGTTTTTATTCAACATAGTTTTATTAGCACCTTGAATACATTCATGGCGTATGGTTTTTTATTCCACACTTATTCATGCTTTTTCTGTTGTTTTAACGTTGGGACACGTGTGCTACTCGCTGCCCTTAAAGCATTCCTTAAGAGTTTCATTTTCAGAGACTAATGCAGTTGTTACTTCTTCTACCCTCGCTTCTTATACAATCAGGACGTGCGTCTGCTGGAATTTGCTGCAAAGAAAACAACCAGTACTTCATTAAATGTGTTATATGAAAACCGTCTCTGACCTGCTGTTGTCGGTTCTTATCTAAGAATGTTTATGTCTCAAACGTTTACCTTTAAATCACAAAAGTATAGCAGGGTTACAACCAAAATAATTCTGCCATTGTGGAAAGTCAAATACAACTCTGTTTGTGTATATATATTGTTACTGACAGTGGATTTTGCAGATGACCTTTGCAATGATTTGCGCTGGAGAGCGAACGCTCATCTATTTGTGACCAGTAATTGTAGTATTACAGTTACAGAAATTTTGGGCTGAGTGCAGTCGTGTTTTGTGCATGTGAGATAAAATATTTATTTTCTTTATTGTACTATGTGGTTACAGCTGTGCATACATTTGGCTCTTGGGCTTGTTTTAAACGAATAGTCTAACAAATGAACAACACTATTAAGTAAAATACTACGTCACACATTGATAGACACTCATGTTTTGATGGTATCTGTATGTTGCCCCGAATATGGTCGCAAGTGTTAAGGTACGACCTGCAGGTAGACTGCACTCTACTGAGTAAGTGACTTCGGAGACAAATATACATATATATATATATATATATATATATATATACATACATACACATACATACATACATACATACAAACATTCATACATACATACATACATACATACATACATACATACATACATACATACATACATAC
>Ga0268261_10001773_pt1 | contig 15146 bp, 12 predicted proteins | sample TergutNc150P1_FD_190353 | JGI IMG/M metagenome (GOLD analysis project Ga0268261, IMG submission 190353) | Nasutitermes corniger P1 segment gut microbial community from laboratory colony in Florida, USA - Nc150 P1 (SPAdes) (version 2) | ecosystem: Host-associated > Arthropoda: Insects >... | reverse complement strand
CCCAATCCTCTCCCACTCCCACCCCAGGAACACAGTATTAATGTGTCATCCATTACATGTTCTATGGTCTGCACCACACACACACACACTACGTCATTATCAAAGGAACACATTCTTGAAATGATAAGACTTTCAGCTTTCAGCTGACCTCAGTCATCACAGGATATGCTAACGTCTGGTTGATATTAAATCCACATTTCTGAAAACACGTCACCACTGTCATGTGTGTGGCACAGCACCATAATTCTGCACTCAAATGTAATGCATCCAAAACATTTTCATCAGTGTTGCATAACAAAGCAACCTGCAACTTATGACAGAAACAACCTTTCTTATGAGCTGCTTGCAGCATTAAAGTTTGAGTGACTGATTATTCCCACTCAAAAGAAATGAAAGATGTTGGTGCAAGTGTAGGGGTAAAAAACATAACATTCACCTTCTCTAAGTTCAGCCGTTGATTAGCAACACACAAGTCTGTGCAAAGTAATATCTTTCTGTTCTGGGAACTAATTTTGGAAACAGTCAGTAAAGACAGCCTGTGTAACCATAGTTTTCCTGCTGGCTACATATTTTGTGGGCAACTTAATGACATTTTAAAATCAATGACAGTTTCACTCTCCCCAGTAATTAATGGTACGAGTTTGTCAGTCCTATTGGCACTGCAGGCTAATAGTACTGTCAGCTTCTCCTTGCAGTACTTTCTACCATTGCAAATATCTCCTTTCAAACACAATGCTCTGTTACGTGGAAGCCTGAAAAATAGCCCAATCTCATCACCATTATAGATGTTCTTAGGTTTGCAATTTCAAATATCTGTTCCTTTCTCCATTCCTCCGCTGTTCAGAAGTCCAACTTTTGTGCTCTCCTAATACAATTTTGTATACAACACCGTGTTCTTGCTTGAAGCCAACAACACAGACATTACAGGCTCTGAAATATTCAATATCCAACATCTGGGCACTGACGAGAGCCATTTCTCTTGGCAGTGTGGCACTGATTACTGCACTGCTGGACGTAACTTGTTTAAACCACGTGGCCAACAACCTCTCTAATTCTTGAAATGGGGACTGTTCCAGACTCTTACTCTTCATAACAAATAACGCAAAATATAAACATAAATTTAAATTCAAGACTACCATGGCCAAAGCAGCATTTATCAAGAAGAAGACTCTTCTGACCAGCAAACTGAACTTCAGTTCAAGGAAGAAACTAGTAAAGTGCTACCAGAAATACCTAGAAAGTTTTGAAATGTGATGCTGGAAAAGGAGGGAGAACAACTGTTGGACTGATCATGTGAAATTAAAGTATTACACACAGTCAAGGAGGACAGGAACATTTACATACAACAAAAAAGAGCAAGGCTAACTGGATTGGTCACGGCCTTCTAAAGCGTGTTACTGAAGGAGGGAAAGACAAAGTGACAGAAATGATGAAAAGACATGGCAGAAAATGTCAGTAACTACTGGATGATTTTAAAGAAATGAGTAGATACTGAAAATGGAAAGAAGAAGCAGTATATCAGACTCTGTGGAGAACTCACTCTGGAAGAGGGTATGGACCTGTAGTAAGCCAGACTATGGAATGAATGACAGAACAAGTTCCTCTTCTTTGGTTCACTCACTGTGATGAAAAAAAGAATCACACCCTGAAATTGAAATAAGAATGTCTGCTAGTTTAATCTGTAGCACATTCACACAACAACAACAACAACACAGTGACTTAATAAGTGACAGCAATGTGTAGTGACTTGTAATGAACTGCAACCAGCAAAGGAAGTAAAAGTGTCTACCACTTCAATGCACAACAGATTAAAAAAACCTACACCAACACCAACACCCATGAAATTAGCAGGCATTTATAACTTGTATTAAAAGTAACTTGTCACTATCAGGCTTGGTGCTGGTAGGAAACAAAGGTCTCATGTGCTGGTGTGACCTTAAGGCCATTTAAAGGAATATAGAAAGATTACAGACAATAGGACATTATACCCAAAATAATTCTTTTTTTCCCCTGATTTCTAACTGAAAGCACTGGAAAATGATACCAACCAATTTATTCTCAATTTGAACTTATAATCAAGGAACTTTGTAGAAAGCATCAATGTACCAATGGTTGCTGAGAAGTACTGACTGCTAACTTTTGTTTTTAGGTAAGGGGAACAAATGTAGGAGTACAAACAGAACTGCCCCATGTGTTAGATTTTCTGCCACATGGGGTTGAATTTTAAATTTCTACCACTAGAAGACTTTGAATTGGGCTTATAAACAAGGCAGATGAGTCTGTTAGTGTGGAAAAAACAGCCTGCAGTGAAGACAGTTCCCAACTGAAGAAAACATGCCTCCAATCAACATTTATCAGTGCATGAGAGTTGTTTATGGACAGGAATGTGCAGATGTCAGTACCATTCAAGACTGCAGTGTCCAATGGGAAGGTCAAGCTCACAGTTTTATGGGATGTTAAATGCATGGTGCATTTAGAATTCATGCCTAATGACACTACCATGACCTCTGGGGAGTTGTGTGAAATATTGGGAGGGCTGAAGGCATGACTCATGACAGTTCCTATGCACATGGAAGAACCTCTTCTTCAATGTAACAATGCTCGACTGCACACAAATGCAACAACTGCAGAAATTTGACAACTTGGTCTCACCATCTAGAATCACAAATCATACAGCCAAACTTACCAAACCGAATGAACAGCTTGGAGGACATCATTATGCATTGGAAAATGTAAGTCAAGTCAGTGGGTAAATTATGGTTCTGTCTTCATGATGCACAATATAACTTGATTGACTTATGAAACTATTTGAATATTGATGAAAGTGTCTAGACCACAAGGGTGATTTGGTGAAGAAATAACAGTATACAGGTGAACAACAGGGGCACAAGAACAGGTAACTTACTTTTTTTTGGTCTTATTAAAACTTGTCAAACCATTTCTACAAGACATTACTTTCCATCACACCTTTGTATATTTCAGAATAGTGTAATATTGTTCTCATGTCAGTTTTACTAGAAACAATAAAATCGTACATGGACCAAAGAAAAGGTAGATTAAAGGAACTGAAGTCCAAGTTTCACTGTATTCCATAACCATGTACCAACTAAAGCTATGTTTGCAAAAACCAGGAGCATTGGTATGTAGTGTAAATATTATTCCAAACACGAAACTTTTTATAAAACTGTGCAACATACCAAACAATTCCTAAGCAAGGAAGAAATCCTACTACGGTGTTTGCCTTATCAGAAATGGTAGGTTGAAGAACAGAAAGTAATAAAAGGTTTTTCATAAATAAGTTTATTCCCAACAAATTACCACTCCTACATGTTTCAGCTATAGCCAAAACACATAACAGTGGTTCTCTATTCATGGACAAGTGCAATTTGTTGATAATAAACTTATTTATCTATATCAATTGCATAGAAATGTACAGTATTAAAACAGGTTTCCCTTTCGCGATCAAATAAAAAATATGACAATCACAGATGAATAAACACATACAAATACCGAACTTGACTCTCAGATATGACAGTGAGACAGAACAACTGCCAATCACAGTGAAGGCTTCCAAACTAACCACTATCATTTAATATTTCAATAAACCATAAATACTCAAATAACAATGACAAAAGAATCTGAATCCTTCAATATTATGTTTTGCTAATAACAGGTTAGTGATATAAACTGGTGGCTTGTATCAGCCAAGCTCTATCATAACCACTGAACCTGATGACTGTGATATCACTGTCCTATACTGACACCCCTATTCTTAGCACAGCTGTGACATCACTGGTGTGTTACTTCATCACAAAGGAAATGAATCAAGTAAAGCAAATTACATACTATTGAAACAGCAGCCCACTGATAATCTGCAGAACTGGGTTCTGCCCTAACAGCATACTAAATATAGATGTACTTCACATCCTGAAATGCATCTGCTGCAATCAAATTCTCTTAATATTCTGAACCATTTTGTCCAATCTGGAAATCCCCATAAGTTTCCCCCACAGTCTAAAATGTTGCACAAAGCAAGAAACCACTGTGTAACCTTCAAAGTTTTATGGCATTGTCCTTATGATACTTGGTGCCTGGTAATCTAGGACTTCTCACTGTCCACTATCCGAAAACACTCACTCACTCACTTTGTCTTTCATTAGGTTCACACAGTCTCAAAAGCACTCTGTTAAAAAAAAAAACCTGTAATTTGGCTTTTTTCTTTGTAGAAAGAGACCACTTAACTAATTAATGACCCTGTATTGAATTAATTAGATACAGTAATGAAACCAACAACTGCCCATATATATATAAAAATCCTGTATTACAAACATGCAGGAGGCATACATGTTTGTAATACAAGATACTTTTATACATTTATGTGCATTTGTTGGTTTCGTTGCCACGTCTAAAGAGACCATGTTTCATACCCATATTAAAAATATATTTTTATTTGCATCCTGATGTGAAAAACAGACTGGACACAACCGCTATTGAGAATGAAAAGTAAAACAGTGACAGGACAAACATGGGCAGATTAAATAAACCATGTTGTCTTGCAACACCAACATACCAGTCACAATATCATCCATGACACCATAACCTTGTTTCACACCATTAGCCCATTCTCCAATATAAACAGATGCCACAGATGCCATGAAGTGCCCCTGCTTCTGCAGCCCATGTCCATGAGCAACACCATCTTTGAAATGACCTTCATACACATCACCATTTGTGTACCTAATACAAAAATTTCACATTTCAGAACTACAGATCAATTATATACACATAACAATGCACATCCATCACATTTACCAATTTCTAATTTGTGAAACACAAGTATCCAGATTGCAATATTAAAAAACAACTGGAGAAATGTTATTATCTTTAACGCTCTGCAGGATGTAATGCAGTTGAGTGTGTATACTAGCTGGAACATGGCAAAGGATTAAGAAGATAAATGGAAAGTCAAAAAATACAGCCTTTAAATGAAAGCTTACAGGGTTTTCTGGACCTTTAAAAGGAACACTTGGGGTATGAAACCCAGAGTAGAGTACTGAATATAACTCATGACAATCAGACCCATGTTGACCTATGGCTCCATAGTCCAGTGGCCATGCATTAGATACAAGACCAGCAGGATGGAACTCAGTATGTTACAAGCCTGTCTGGTTACCAGAGGTGTGGTAACGATGGCCCCAGGAGCTGCAATGGAGATCCTCCTAAACTCCCTCAACCTTGTGTGCTTATTGAGGCAGACACCCAGGCAGGGAGCTACAGACTAATGTGCAGCCAGCAGTGGAAACCTAAATTCAAATATTTCAGTTGTGCCAGAAAATCCTGGGACATGGAGCATGAACCCATCCTACAAATGGGGACTTACAAGATGAAACAAAGATATGCATATCACAAGCCATTTACAGTCAAGTTCCCTGACAAGTGTGAGTGGCAGAACAAGTTCCAACCAGATATTAAGGGGGCCTGGTCTGATACATGGATGGGTCCAAGACCAATAAAGGCACTGGTGCTGGAGTGTACTAATGGGGCTCAAAAAGGGGGTATAACTTCAGCCTTGGGCTCCAAACCATAGCATTCCAGGCTGAAATATGGCTTTTAGACTTGTGTAATGGAGAATACATACAGAGAAAGGCAACACAGGTACAAACATCTACATTCTTCCCGAGAGTCAAGCAGCCATTAAGGGCCTTGAGAGTCTCTAGATAAATTTTCAATTAATCTGGGATTGTCATCAATCCCTGGTGAAACTGGCAGACCATTACACGATCCAAATGGTATGGGTTCCAGGATATAGGCGACTTGATGGAAATGAAACAGCTGATCAATTAGCTAAACGACACTCCTCCCATCCACTCACAGGACCTGAGTCTGCCACTGGCATATCTACATAGGCCACTAGGGGAGTGAAGAGGGACTGAATGAACAAGAAACATGAGGACTATTGGCAGTCCATTCATGGACAAAGGCAGGCTAAGGGCTTTCTTATAACACCCTCTGCTAAAAAAGGTGGGGAATTACTCAAACTGAGCAGAAACCAGCTAAGAATAATGACAGGGCTCCTAACAGTGCACTGTCATTTAAAAGGACATCTATTCAAACTGGGCTGGTAAACAGTCCCATGTGCAATAGATGCCAATGACATATGAAAAGACCTCACATGTTCTTTGTGACTGTGAGGCACTGGCAGTCTCCATCAGGAAGGTACTCTGTTTAAAGTGTGGAGCTGCTGAATGCTTCAGCAAAGGGTTGCATAAAAGACCAGAAATGGTCGAGGTGCAAGGTGCCCACCAAACTATACTGTAATGTGCTGTACCATACCATACTTTACTGCACTGTAATATACTGTACTCTATACCATTTTGCTGTCTCATCCCCTAGGCTATGAGTGAATATGGCTGGTGCAGCATTCAGCATGTTTTGCTATGGTACTGAGTCACATACCCTAGAAAATTAATAAATTTCAATTCATGTTTATCTTCTAAATCTTAGTTTTTTTTGGCACTACAGTCAAAAGCAGCTAGGCCACCTATTTCTGAGGTTTCTAGATCATTCACCCACACCTGGCATTACTCAGCCTGTGGCACAGGCTACTACCTACATGACACAAAACAAACGCAAAAGACAAACAACCATGGCCTCAACAGGATTCAGACCAGCAATTCTAGCAAGCCAGCAGTTGCAGACCTAAGTCTCAGACTGCGTGGCCTTATCGTCCACTTTTGTGAACACAGTTACAACCAGTGTCACTGGTTAACAGACATTTCATGTTATGTGACAGTAATGGACAGAAGAAAGAAAAAAAAAGTCATACAGACAAATACAGGGAAACTGTGACTGCAATTGTGACAGCAGCTGTGGTTTGCTACCTGGAAATTTTAAGGCACCTGACTTTTTTTAAATAGAGAGAAAATCAACTGATGACTGAATTTTATGGTTGAATGGCTGCTTTTGTTTCTGGATTCCCCATATCCAAATTTTGGCCAGCATGCTGGCAATTGTTCCACACTCTGTAGTTTTCTTAGTTCCTCCAGCTAAATGTACAAAAGTGCCTTAAAAATAGACCACACTTACTTTATTTTTTTCTATTCATAAATCAATCTAAAATTCAGCATACACACACCTGAACGAACCACCAATCAAACTGTATACGTTACAGTATCCATCGACACAAACTACCCTGCTGAAGCAATGACACTGCTACTGACACTGTAAACCCACAAGAATATAACTATGAGATTTGACCACCTTCAAATGTGTATCACAGTACCTTCCCAACTGGTTTAAATTATAAAGATACCTATATGCTAATAATTTATATATGGTATATACTTCCATCCTGACCAATATAAATTTAATACCATTACATACTTTATAACTACTTCTAATATATATATAATTTCTTATAGTTTTAAACTATATGTACACCTTGTCAGTAATATGGGATCCCACAGTACATGATATTCACTGATTGTACCTCATGTCTCTGAATGTTGGCCTGATGATGGTCTAATAAGACTGAAACATGCTGCCACAACAAAATACCAATATTTATACACTGTTGTGTTTTGACAGAAACTTTAAATATTTTGTGTTACTTTAGATTCAAACACAATGGGATGTCCTCGATTAAAATAAAAAAAGAAAAAAACCACAAGAATAAGGTCTTCTGAAAGAATTACAGTTAAAAAAATTTTAAAGCTGTACCTTACCTCTGGAATTATAAATTAAATATTTTTGTTGTACTATTAAATAGTACTACATATATGATCAACCTCCAACGCAACATTGTCTAATGAGTAATACGAGGCAGGCACACGTTATACTGGAGACAAACACATACTATACTACTGTAATTTACTTCATTATTCCACAGCCATTCTGCTGTCCATCCTTCCATTGCCCTTCATATGTACCGATCCCTGGGATTTCCATTCGCCCAAGCCCATTCATTTGACTGTTCTGGAACTGACCCACATACACTTTCCCGTCTGACCACTCCAATTTGCCAGGACCCTGAAGTTTTCCACTGCACCATCGGCCTGTAGACAGACAAATATCAAACTTCTACATAAAACATAGGGACAGTCATGTCAGACAATGTAACTATGTGAACATGTTCATTTCTTTAATTCTGTATGAATCTTATTAGAAGCCTGGCTATCCTGACTGTACTTTGATAAGGTTTTCTTCAATGCTCAGTCTCTCAATGAAAATGTTGAGATAATGTTTTAAAATTTGCCCTGACTGGTTCCTCATTCATATTCATCCTGCCATTGCTTATTGACTTTAAACAACCTTCACAGTTGATGCAGCATTTGTATACAATCTGCCACTGAAACATCATTAATATCCTCAGCTATGCAGAATTAAACATAACTTTCTGTTCTTGATCTGCCTAGGTGTGGTTGGTCTTGACAACTATTCCTCACCTGTCCATGGAATCATGATTCCACTGGTTTGAATTGCAGTGTATGCTTCAGCATTCTTCTGTTGCTATTCTAATGTCTTACAGCCAAAACTTCTCAGTATTCAGTTCTATTAATAATATCTAAATATTTAATGGTCCTTTTTCAGTGAGTTTATGTTACCTCTGTTTGCTGATAAAGTAATGTAATAACCACTTAATGACAGCAACACACAACACACTGACATATACCAAACCCCACGTCACATCTAAATTTACTGAGCATGTGGGTTTATATGTGCTTCAGCATCTCCAGCCATTTACACCATTCTAAATATGTAAACATACAACATAAATGGGTATTCTGACAAAATCTGGGTATACAGAACAAATACTGATAAACATACAGACTTTCCATCCAACACAACTATTCATTTATTGTAATACAGCTACAAGTTTCGGTCCACCTATAACAGCATCATCAGTCTGTAAAAGGAAAACAAATATGCATACAAAGTATACACTTCTCCCTTTGTCAGATCTCCTTTATTATAAAAGTTTGGTTGTTGTGTTTTGCTGAGTCATCTAGTAGGTGTTGTGTAAGAATAAAACCATCTAAGTTACAAAACATATATTTTGGACAATATGAGCAGTACTTTACAAATAATGTCTTGATATTTTTTAATTCAAAACCATGTTCAAGATTTTCCTTGCATCAACGTCACTGTATTTCTTTCATACTTCTGTCTTATTTGATGTTGCGGGGTGAAGGCTGAGTTTGCAAGGAGCACATAATAGGTTATTATTATTATTATTATTCATTTTTCATGTTCAACGTCAACATGGCCTATTTTTATTTCAGAATGTTTTCTGTCCAGTTTCTGCTCTCTAGTGTCATATATATTAACGATGCAGACTCCCATTCCTACATATTGCATGATGTGGATTCCTGGTTCTAGATGCTTTGTGCTATCACCACGTCATACAGTGTTGTTGGTATAGCAATACTACCTGCTTTACAGCCTAGGGACTGAATCCCGGTAGGGATGAGATTTTCCACACTTGTCCAGACTAGCCCTGGGGCCAAACCAGTTTCCTACACAATAGGTATAGGAGGTAAAGTGGCCAAGGGGTGGCACTGACCACCTACCCCCATCTTGCACTAACAGTAGAGCTATATCCCTACTCCCCATCTGGGTCTTCATGGCCTGTTATAGGTGGAAATTTGCCTTTAAGCGAATGGCAAGGGAGGCACAGCAATTTATGTCTCTAACACAGTCTTATACAGACAGAGATTTTAAGTTTTCATGGTATTTCAGCATTCATGTTGATCCTGTTTTGGGGGTTCCTGCATCATGTGGAAGTGGGTTGTTTGTCACCAAATTGGAGGAACATGCTGCCACCATCTTCATGGTCCAAGTGACTAAGGGGACAAACAGGAGGGACACGTGTGTTTATTGGCTGGCTATCTCCCACTGATCCCACTGGCACTGAACTCCTCAACCAAAGCTTCAGGATATCTCCTAAGGAAACCACACGAAACACATCAAGGAATCTTTTTTCACATTTGTAATAATTTGGAAGTACAAATATAGATAAGAAAGCATATGAATAGTAACAGAAGTGAAAAAAATAAAATAGGAGTGCAAATTCTGACAAAATTGGGACCAGCAATGCATCCAGGTGGTGACACTCAGCATGGAGCTCCATAAAGGCCTCCACTGTTGACAATACAAGGCAGCTGAATTTAATGCCAAGAAAGCAAGGTACAATATAGAAAAAAAAGTGCTGAAACAGGTCATAAGAAGATGGTTACTTGGAGAAACAGTATCAGATCCAAATAGACCTCCTAAAAAAAAATTGCTTTTTTCCTGGAAGATGTAACATACAGAATATTATGGAAGTAATAATTTTAGCACACCAACAGCTTAACATAGAGGGTAATCTAATCTCTTTTGACTCAGCATGGTAGCTGCCATGTGAGCTATACTGCATACGAAGCCTGCATCCAACAACAACAACAACTAGTTTGTTTTTCCCCTGTAGTTCAACCTATCTTGTTTCATATAAGAGTCCCAGAAGTGCCAACCTCCAGGTTCTAAGCAGGTACTGTACTGTCTGAAAATACTTCTTAACAATGACAGAAGTCAGACTGAAATATTCGGAAATCCTCTTTCAGTATTATCTTTCAATTATTGCAAGGTATGTTGAGTTTCCTACACTTTCTATTCTTCTGTTAATTTCCTGAATAATAACACCAGGATTAATATAACTTAATATTCAAAATCTGTTACTGTGCAAATGTGGACACCATGATTTTCATGCACTTCCTGAACTTTAGGGTCATTTAAGGAAACTTCAATAAATGCATGGGGGTTTTCACAACACCATCATCTAAATTTTGGCCATTTGCACTTTTAATTAATAAAAACCATGCATTATCCATAAAAAGTACAAGGTATTTTTTTCAGCACAGAACAAATAATTTGATATGTTTCTGCTATTCTGTACATTGTTCCTTCACATGACATTGATGGGGTGGACTGTTTTTTTACAAAATTTCTGGTGACTTTTCTTCCATGACACATAAGTACTTTGCAAAAGTTTTGCAAATGAACACTCTTTGCTCAACAGGAAACATTTTTCACATCTAATGACTTGCTCTATATGACAGACATGACACAAGTGGGCAGGCACCCAGTTCTAGTACAGACCTGACACAAGCCAACTCACCTTGCCTAGCCAAGCTTGCATTTCTCACAGCTTTGGGGATACAAGTACAGCTATATTCTGTATTTTAGACAATCCTCCTTTCTATTTTGTAGGTACATACAATAAAATCAATATCAAATCAAGAAATATCTATAGGGACAAGACTCAAAAGGAACCAGGATAGTTGAGTTTGTATACTAAGCAGACTACAGGATGGATGATCCAGGATTCAATTTTCAGCAAGGGCAAGAGATTTTCTCTTCCCTAAAACATCCAGACAATGTATGGGCCCACCAAGTCTCTATTCAATGCGAAATGGGCATTCTTTTCCTGTGTGTTATGTAGCTGAAATGTGAAGTTGACCATTCATCTCCACCTACTGCTGAAGTCAAGAATAGGTGTAGCTATACAATGAGCCGACTGCCCTAGGCTGGCTCAAAGTTCGTTGCTATGCGGAAGTACCGCAATAGGACAAACACCTTTCTCTCATTTCCATATATGTCTATTGGCTGGCAATTGGTTATTTTGGGGAAGTGAAAGGTGGGGGTGTCAGCTCTCCAAGTTTTCTTGGTGGGATTAGGGGCTAGGGTCTGGTATTCGCAGTTTGGACTCCTCTTCGAGAAGTCATCTTAATTTGGTTGGCCAGCCGCTGGGGAGAGACTGCTGCCCAGATTCTTCGCGGGGGCTACGCAGACGCCCAGGGTATGTCGAGAAGGTAAAACTGGTTTGGCGTTGGGTGATTTTAAATTCTCTGTTTCGGTTTTGTATTTGGCATACCGGGTGCCTGCCTAGTGTAAATTACGATACATCAAAGAGCTGATGGGGGGGCAGAATATGGAGAGAGGCTAGCAGCTTCCCATATGTTGGGTTAGTTTTCTATTTATTCAGTTGTGTCAAGTCATGTTTGTATGTTTTATTCTGACAGTCTTTGATGTACATCATTCTAACTGTAATGTTTTGTTGTGGCCAGTAAGCACTGAGATTGTGTTGTAAATGCTTACGACAGCCTGGAATCATAAGGAATTTTTATGGCCGTAAGCACTTGGCATGCTTGTGATTTTGTATTATCGTTCTTGCTGTTTGTTATTTGTTGTATATTGAATTTTGTTAATACAGTTTCAGTATTATGAATTTATGGCTTTTGTGATGATATGTATGTTCACTATCACCGACAAGGGCCAGTGTTATGGTGCTCGGCAGTCCAAACAGTTGATGGCGATTTAAGAGTGAGAGCCCCTGGTTTTCGATCTAGTGCTTCCCCTTTATTGGGTGCGACCCTGAGGGCTCAACATCTATTGCCCCTTTATGTCTTCATGGCATAGACAGGGCCTTCCACCTTTTTTACCTTTTTACCTTTTACCTACAACTGAAAAAGTCCAATTACCCCAGTTCAACCTTCAGTACTAGTTACCTATTTTTAGAACACCAAAACATTCAATGCAGGAGACTGTAAGCAGATAGACACAGACTTTACAAAATAACTCATAACCCAGATGAAGAGCAATTTATGAGTGAAAATATTCTTGCTGGTGCATATACACTTCCTAAAGTTATGCTGGAAGAAGTACTTGCTCTATTTAATAGGACAGTATAAATCCTGTCTGAAAAAATTTTAAGTGCATTACAGTTGGCATGTTTGGAAAAATGCAATACTATTCACCTGTATACTTGGCATCCTTGTATACATGGTGCTTTGTAAATGTATACTTTGCAGTCCTCTCTGTTGGTGGCAAATGAGATTGGGGTTTCTGTAGACTTTTCTTGACTGCCCCTTGCAGGCTCTGGAACCACTTCGTTTTCTCAGGTTGGGTTGGAGTATACACCATCAGAGTTTCCTCCGGCATTGTTAAAAGTAAAGCATTCTGTAAAAAAGAATTATATAAGATTCATAAATACACCATTATGAATCACATAAACTAGACAACTATGCGCTGTTCATCCTATAAACCATTTCAATCCAAACAGACAAATGAATGGACCAGTTTAGACACATGAGTACAGCCATTTGCAGACATTTACAAACAACGCACACCAGAAGTAATTGCTCCCCCACACATTTCATAACCAAAACTACTACAGATCTAAATAACACATGGTACAGGGGTGTTCTTGACAAGCATATTTGATTTTTTACTTTCACTTATTCATTATTCCCTGCCTTACATTAAGATCAAATTCAACTGTATCCAAAATCAACTGTCAAAAATAAATAAATAAATAAATAAAATAAAGAAATAAATAAAATAAAATAAAAGATAAATAAAAATAAATAAAAAATAAAGGTACACAGCATAAAACACAGATGTAAGATCCAAAACACGGGTTGGAAATTTCGTCCAGATGACAGACAAGACTAAAGAACAGAATTCACCTGTACCTGCAATAAACATAAAATGATGAAAAAAGGGCAGTATTACCCAATTTCATATGGCCACAGAACCTTCTGCAGTCAGAAACCTTTCATGAAACTCATAAAAAAGTAGATCAAATTCACAACTTATGGAAAATACACAATTTAACAAAAATCATCCAACAATGTAACATGAAAATAACAAATAAAACAAACAGTACTTCAGTATAAAACTCAGAAACTACAGAAGACAAAAGGAAATAAATTTAATTTATGTGAAGCTTACAAATAAAATTTTTATCATATGAAAAATGAAGGATTTGATATAAGACAAACATAATCTGATGAAGACAAAATGGAATCACTAAAAATATTCAATGAAAACTTAGAAAAGATAAAAAAAGGTCCGAAATTTACCAAATAAGAAATGTAGACAGGTATAAAGGAAGTGAGATGTAATATTTTAAAGAATGCTGCAAAAATTACGGGGTCACACACGTCATTCAGGGGTAATAAATTACAGAGCTCACTTAACTTCAAGTCATATCACAGCCAAGTAATCTGGTCCCTAGCCTTTCGTAAAAAGGTAAAGGGTAAAGTGCTATGTCTTATAACCATACCGCATATTCAAATAATAAAAACATCTTAAAATATTAAATGTAAATTCTGCATAACTTACACAAGAGTTACATAAGCAATCAACAGAACTGTTATAAAGCAAACATCACAGCTACCTCAGTAATGAGCAGGACCCTATTTGCTTAGGTTTTTGTGAGCTGCCAGACCAGTATGAAATATTCAGGGAAGAGAGAAATAAATTTTTTCCACCTATTACATACTAGTTGTGAAGTGTCATATTTCAGGCATGATAAGACGATTTTGAGTGTTGGGTGTTCAAAGAACATTTGAGTCTGCACTATTCTGTTACTGAATCTAGTGGTAAAGTGTTGCATCTTACTTGCAATGAGACCATGACAGTAATGGCAGTGATGAGAGAATATAATATTTGACATTATGAGAGTACAAATGTACTGAAATGTACAAAATATTCAGAAAGCTTTGTGCTGATAACTGGAAGCAAAGAAATGCTGTCATCACAATACATCTCCACAAAGACAAAACAACAAATACATCCACAACATAAGCTGGCTTTCAAATGTAGTTGCAAAAGCAGGAAAATCATTCAAAAGTAGGGAAACAAACTGTGCATCACACAAGTGGTTCAAGTAATACGTCAAGGTAAGAGCTTATATTTTAAAACTGTAGAATTGAAGATGTTGGTCATACTCTTACACCACCACTGCATGAATGGTATCCACACTGAAATACCTTATGCTAGCAAATGAGTGCAGCATCATTGTGACACCTCACAATCCATGTTAATTCATGGAAAGAACAGTGACTCTGAAATAAACAACAAACCATCATCTGCACATGGCAAGCATGAGACTACCATGGGCAAGGATATTTGTGTGGGCAAGGATATTTGTAAAGAAGTTGAAAAGACAATTGCAAAGTATGGTCTTCAGTGGAGCAACTTAACCCTTTAAACCCCAAATTAAATCCCATCTGCTATTTGCTGGCATTATTAGGAGCTCACCATTTTCTCCACGTTAGCAGGATAAGGGTTAAATTATTAATCTTTAGGCGACTAATGTCATATAT
>Ga0268261_10001772_pt1 | contig 15147 bp, 10 predicted proteins | sample TergutNc150P1_FD_190353 | JGI IMG/M metagenome (GOLD analysis project Ga0268261, IMG submission 190353) | Nasutitermes corniger P1 segment gut microbial community from laboratory colony in Florida, USA - Nc150 P1 (SPAdes) (version 2) | ecosystem: Host-associated > Arthropoda: Insects >... | reverse complement strand
ACACACACACACACACACACACACACACACACACACACACACACACACACACACACACACACACACACACACACACACACACACACACACACACACATTGAATGAAAGAAAATGGAAACGCTATATTCTTCTTGTATGGAAGTGCAGGCAGATGCAGTCCAGGGCTTCCCGCTTCTTACTTATATAACTCCTGTTTATGGACATGTGGTATGACTCCTTAGATGGGGAGCTGCGTACCACAAGGCTTGTACTTACAAAGGACAAGAAAAGCACAGGAAAACACATAAATACAGCCATGTCCTAAGAGGGATCTAAAACCACAATCCCAGCGTCTGAACTTAGAAGATACTATATGCCTCAAACCCAGCAGGCACTATAACTGGCACAAAATTATATCCCCAAGTAATACACATGTTACTTTACATAAATGGTGCTGTGGCACTCATTTTCACCATGACAATGCAGTCAGAATGATATGAAGAAATTAATAGGTATCTGCGATTAAAGGCTATGAAGACCACAGAGAAATGTACATTCACAAAGAATGCGTTTAAAAAAACATATGTACTCTGTTGTAGAACAGCCTTACTCTTCTCAGTTATGAAGAATTTTATCTGTATATTTATCAGTTACAGTGTTTTGTGTTATTAATGTTTCAAGACGTGTTGTCCTAGTTAACAGATGCATGCTACACATTAATATTCACATTCCTATTAGTCACTGATATCAGCCCAGCATTCACTGAATTTAAATGATCTGTGTCCAGTAATGCCCATTACATGTATTAATTAGCTGCCTGCTATGATCCCTAACTGCAAAACCAGCTATCCTGACTGAGGTTTTTGTGGTTTTACTCAGTCCCTCCATGCAAATACTGGGACAGTACTTCAAAGTAGACCACGACCTTCTCCCACACCATTTGTTCCACATCACTATAGAAGGCAGCAAGCTATAGCTGAAGCAGTCACCAGCTGCTCAATACAAAGGCCCAAGTTTGATCCCAAACCAGTCCATGTGGGATATGTGATGAACGAAATGGCAATGGAACAGGTCTTCTCCCAGTACTTTGGTTTCCCCTATAAGTACCACTCCACCAGTGCTCTATAAGCATATTTCATTCATCTACCACTGATGCAATATAATCTTAGCAACTGGGCAACTGACAGCATCATTAAGCAACACAATTTTGTCACCACACATAAGCATCTTGTACTTCATTCAACACTACATGTTTTATGCAGATGACAAAATCATGTTACATTATTTGAGAATAACTAAAATGAAGAAAGACTTCAAAATGCATTGCATACAAGACAGTGATATTAAATGATAAGGAAAATAAAAAAATTAAGTAAGGTTCGACAAAAACTTTCCAAGCAGTAAAACCAATTATAAGTAATTTGCTAACTCCATATTGCAAGTTACTCCTTGAAAAACTGACAGGTTCTTAGCTGGGAAATACCTTGCTTTTATGAAACCTCAAAATTTCATTGCCATGTTCACAAAGACCCACTGTTGGACCCTGTCCTGAGCCAAAAGACTACAGTCCCATTCCTCACACTATAAATCATTATGGCACATTCTGCTGTTACCTTGCCATGTACATATAATGAGATAACAATTCACAAAACATATTAATATTCCTATATCACTGATAAACATGGCAGCAAAATTTAGTACAGTATGTCTGGTCTCAGACTACACTTCTGATTAGTAACAGTATCTAGCATTTCGGGCATATTCAACAGCTTGTGTGTTTTTAATCCATAAGGCAAGCTATTATTTTATAACAGTAAATATACTTTCCCATACAAGCACTGTTCTCCTGCTTCTGTTATTACAAATCCTTGATCCTCAGCAAAATGCTATAAATGTGATTTACTGCCTACAATGTTGCAAACTGTTTATTACACATTTTGTAATTAAATAAATTTATAATTATGATCCTGTCAGTATGTTTCAAGTATTGTATTATATTAGTATGATTTCCTGCACTGTAGGCACAACAACAATCACCTGGTCTGAGATGGCCTTCTACATCTGCTGTGCTGCCTTTCTTCACTTTCTCAATAAGAGCACCACGACCACCATTCTCAAGAAGCTTTCCTCCAACGACCTTGAGTCCTAGTATAGCTGCTGATGATGTAGGTCCTACTCCTTCTCGTACAGTCTTCTTAAGGATCATGTGACCAATCATACGTGTCCCATCTGCACTAAACTGCCATGACAGTGGGTGCTGCAGGACAAACCACAACATAACCATTATAAACATCATACACATCCAAGGGTAATTAACAAAATTTAATCCTGAAACCTCTCAATCCCATACCTGAATAACATCTACAATTATTGTATATTCAGTTCACAAATTACTAAAATCTGGATCTTACAGAACCTGAACACATAGTTTTAATCCCAGACACAGGTATAAACTTTCAAAATATGACTTTTTGCAACCATGTATGTAAATTGTGAATTTTTTAACAATGTGACTTTTGGAGCTGATGATACAATTTTAGCATTTACACTGTGTCAATGAAGTTGGATTTAAGCAACAGAGGTAAACTCTGTTTGTTAAAATATTACTTTCCATATCATGTTCATTTGTCAATGAAACATTTACATGACAAACGGCTTCCACTGTAGTATGTTAAGGTCTTCTAGGTTATAATTCCAAATAATCTGGCTGGTGGGTACCAATGTTACAGAGGAATATATATGCATATGTTCACTCCTTCAAATTGATGGTGGCCCCCTCCTGTTCATATGGTGTCACAGCCCAGAAGTTCACATTGTGAATAAAAATTAATTTTCTGTTACTACTGTTGGGGTATGAATAAATATGTTGCTGTAGAAGATCAGTTACTATAACCAGTATTTTAAAGCTGCTACACAATGTCTATGCAGTACTGCAAATATTTGGAAGTAATGCTACAAGTACATCACCTATCAACACTAAATCTACATTTTAAAAAAATCTGTCTACCTAGTAAATCTACATCACTGATAAGGTTCTGGATTTAAAAAAAATTATACACAATGTATGAAATTCAGTTTTCAAAAGTTAAAAAGTTGCTTATATTTGCCACAGTAAAGAAATACAAGTTAAGTAACCATGTGAACAGCATGGTCAGACAATCATAAAAATTTACTATTCAAAACCAGATCAAAATAATTTCAATTTAATAATGTTGTACCCACTTTCCCATATTAAAAAAAAATTAACAATTATAATATTTTTAAATTCATGATCCCAAATTTGTTTGCACATTTATAACACTGAAACACTGAATTATGTGCACATTTAACATGTATGTATCAAAACACATAGCTAATTTCTTCAACACACACTCTAAAGAAACTACAACATAGCAACACTAAAAAGCATAGCACGAAACATTACTGGTAGCTTCCAGAATTATATCATTACAGTTACTTGCTTAAGGTCATTACATACAGCATGCAGTCTACACTCATTATGCATTAAACATACATCAGCAAATAATAACACCAAGACAAATTAAATTCTACAGCAATATTTTTGTATTTCATTAAAAAGAAATAATGCTGCAAAATTAACTTATCTGAATGGGGCAATGTCCAAAAATCACGTTTGACTTAGCCTACAGACCTCAATACTAAGTGTTCAAAATGACTTCATAACAAAAGGAGGTCAGTTCAAAAATACTTCCATTTAGACTGTCATACGTTAACATAAAATAAACACTCCTGGAAAAAGAGTGAAAGGTTTCAAATCCTCAGAAAAAGAATTATGGTATTCTGCAAGGCTTCAAGCTTTGCGCCTTCTTTAGAAGGGATGATTAGATGTTACAAGCCAGATTATTGAACAACTCCAATTTGATACAGAACAATACACAAACTTGTAGCATTATGCAATGATAGTTCTCATTAACAGCACAGAAGCTCTTCAACATTTTTATGTAATATCTGGCATGAAATATTTGAAGAAAGTGGCAAATATGTCATTGAATGACAAAACTGTCAATTCAAACTCCTGTTGGGATCACTGATCATTCTTCTGCAGACAGTTACTCACATGGAGCTCTGAAGAGAGGACTATGGAGGAAATACCAAACAGTACAGACAACAGAAGGAAAGAGATGCAGCAATTATTGCTATAAACTATGAGGTTTAACAAAGGTGCTTACTGCCATACCAAATCCGTTTCATATATATAAATATTGGTGTCATTAGAAAATTTTAGACTAAACTGCAACATGTGTTTCATGTAAATAATAACAGATTACCTGTCCTCCATTTCGTCAATAACAATAAAATTGTACAAAACACTAACGACAACCTACAGCTATGGAGCAAATATGTGAAACCTACAAAACATAAAACATGAAATTATCTTCAAGCAAGACAATATACAGGTTTAGAAGAAAATGCTTTACATGAGCTAAAACTGTTACCATGAGCAATCTCAGCAATTGTAATTACTTAGGTTCTAATGTAGGCTGTAGTAAAGGTGATGACATCAACAAAATAATGCAGCTTCCAACAGCCCAAGTGTAAAAAATACAGCAAACATTTGTTGGGAAAGTATAGAGGGACACTAAAATTGTGGGAAGATATATGACATAAACTGTAATAAGATTCAGAAGGCCAAATTTGAGGAAAAACATTTTATAGTCACAGTCCAATAGTTCTGACAATAATGGTGATAATGATAACAGTAAATATGTCTTGACACTTCCTAAAGTGTTACATTGGATATTTTTCTTCTATATCCTTCCACAATAACATTAGGATTTTTCAAGCTGAAAGCACTTTGGATAAAACAAATTTACAGCACAGTTCAGTGTTAGGTAAAAATTAAGCATATGGTCATGTCATGACACCAGTATAGAGAGCAAAATCACAACATAATGACAGGTAATAAATCACTTGAAAAGGTGGAATGGTTCACATATTTTGGTGCAAACATAACAAATTCAAATTCCATGGATGAAGAAATTATGAGCAGACTGAATATGGGGAATGCCTGCTATCATTTGGTGCAGAATCTTTTGTCTTTCAGTTTGCTGTCCAAAAGCATGAAGATCAAGACATACAGAACTGTAACTTTGCCTGTTCTTTTGTATGGGTGAAAAGCTTGGTCTCTCACAATGGGGCAGAAACACAGGCTGAGAGTGTTTGAAAATAGGGTGCTGAAGAAGATATTTGGGTCTAAGAGGGACAAGGTAACAGGGAAATCAGGAAGACTACATAATGAGGAGCTTAATTATCTGTACTCCTAACCAAATATTATTTGCATGACCAAATCAAGACAAATGAGATGGGTGGGTGCATGTGGCACATATGGGAGATGGGAGACAGGAGAGGTGTATACAGGATTTTGGAGAGAAGACCTGAGGAAAAGGGCCACTTGAAGGACATAGGCATAGATGGGAGGATAATATTAAAATGGATCTTCAAGGAGTGGGATGGGCAGGCATGGGCTTGACTGATCTGGCTCAGGATGGGACAAGTGGCAGGATCTTGTGAATGTGTCAGTGAACCTTTCTGGTCCATAAAATGTGGGCAATTTCTTGACTAACTGATGATCTGTTAGCTTCTCAAGAAAGACTCTTCTCCATGAAGTTAGTTACTTAGTTAGTTGGTTGGTTGGTTTGTTGGTTATTTCAGTGTTGGTTGTCCTCACTGATACCCTTACACAAGATATGATACAGATGAAATATCATATGATAAGGGGACACTGGCTCAGACATACACAAAGAATGTGATAAATGCAGAAAGGAATGATCTATACAAAAAAAAATTGTACTTCAATATACTGTTACTTATAAACTCACCCATTCCATGGCTATAAAAAGGAAAAATTTAACTGACTCTTGCTAAGCATTCCTGTGAATCTTCTATCCATATAAAGAAAACACCACAAATTTCAGGTTAATAATTACAGAACTTTACTACTTCACTTCATAAATGCTGTAGCATCAAAAGAGTTTGTAAATTTTAAGGTACAATATTCATGGATGCACTTTTATTGACCTATTCACACATCAAATTTTGCATAGTGATTCTCTCAAACAAAACAAATACATATTTCACATACTTACAAATTTAGTCTACACTTGGGAGAAGAAGAAGAGAGAGAGAGAGAGAGAGAAAAAGAGGCCTTAAAGAAAATTTCAAACTTCTCCAAATCTCAGACGATCTGCAGCTACAATGTGTGTGTTACTAATGGTGGACAAGTAATGTTTAGCTTATGTGTGAGTGGCATGGCAGACACCATTTAAAGATAAGAAACATAGCAACCTCTAAGGGCATGGCACTCAAACCCAATTTTTAAAAAATGCCACTTGTTTAAAATCTATGTGGGACTTATACCTATGCATTAACTTGTGATTTTGGTCATGAGCAGTACTTTCTTTTATCCAAACATATCTGTGTTAGAAGTAAACTTGCTGAAGCAGATAACTTCTGGTCCCTTCAGATTACAATCAGCATGGTTTAATGTATGGCATCACACAGATCTTCATGACTGATATCAGTCACCTGCAATTTTGTGGATACGTAGCTGAGATGTAGAAGACAAAAAGTGCACAAAACTATTAGAACACTACCAGTTGGAAGAGCAAGGAAAAGACTGAAACAAATCATTATGCAACTCATGAAAAGAGGCTGTGAAGAAAACAGAAGGATGAAACTGGCTCACAATTATGTAGTACAAGGGTAGAATTTCTCAACATTACCAGTGGTGAATCTTTGATTTCTGCTACTGGAGAGATGGTAGACAGTCACCTGCTCCACCTGTCCAGCAGTTGGAGATTAAAAAAAAAACTCAAAGTTGAGAAGCATTCTACATACTTGTAGTAAAAGTGATAACAACAGTGGCATCTGAGTTTGGGGACATGGGATATCTGAATTAGGGTGTGGCACTACTTTGTAGCACTTATTTACTGGTAGTTACCACACTTTCAGGGGAAGGGACTGGGCATTTTCAAGTGTTGTTTATATTATGTTAAAACTTGTTTATTGATTGGAATCTAAGGCTACTTTTGTGCACATGTGCATGTGTGTGCACAAAACTGCAAAACATCCAAATTCCTAACACAATGGGTTACCTTCTGGCACCATGGAGTGATATGCCTTATTACTGTGGTATGTCTTCTATAAAACACAAATATTTAAAAAAGTAAATACAATATTCTGGTATTAAGCAACTGAGTAAGACACTGGGTGTTAAAATTTTGCTGGCCTTCTTGATACTTTTGGTTAACGTTCATTTGAAATGTACAAAAGTTTGCCTGCCCCTTTGTGATATCCAAGGATTGGCATCTCTCTTTCTGGAAACAAGACTGCAAGTGGTTTACTCTGTGACATATACATAGACAACACCTAGGCATTCTTTACTTTTGAAATGTCATGTAGATTCTATGTACACATTTAAGAAAAGTACAGCCTTCCCTGAGCTGACTTTTGATAAATCCATAAATACACAACAGCAGCATGAGCAGATCTCATATACCAAGTTTCATGCAAATCATATGACAAATGTGGAAAGTACAGATAGAAATTAATTTATGCCCCTAAGTAAAGTATGGCTTTCACTGCACAAAACTCAAAACCACTCATTAGAATATGGTGGTTATCTCTTGTACTGAATTTTATCCTAATCAGATGAAAAAGTTAGACAGTACAGGAAAAATTTCATTTACACCCCCAAATAAAGTATGGATTTCACTCCATTGATTTTCACAACATTTTTAACTACACAATAACATCCCATGGAGATATTTTATAAAGAATACTGCCCAAATTGACTGTGTGGGTAATTATCCATTCATTGCCAGCAAGTGTGAGTTCAGTAGGAATTGGCACATTGACATTACTGTCACTGCACTGATTTCTGCTAAACTCACACCTGCTGGACAACTCTTTGTAAAGAACGTTTTTACTAAATTTCTTGAGAATATGACAAATGGTTTAGTTGCTGATAATAGGCAATAGCAGACGGGTGGGCAGACATAGTCTCCAAAAATAAGGCGTTTTTTTACTTCACAAGGAATGCTAAAATTCATGACTTACAAAAAAGGAAGACTGTCTGAATGGAAAATATAAGCTCAGAATAACACACTGGTCTTCAGTAGCTAGTGGATTTTTCAGGACACTGAAAATAAGTGGAAAAAGAGTTGCTACCTGAAAAGAGGTGGGAAGCTTTTCTGATTCTCCAGACTGATGAGACCTCATAATCCAAACATGTTTAAAAAACTGAACCAACATTACAATCATCCATATTTCCAGTTGTAGTTTGACTGTAACATATCTAACAGGCTTAAGTGCAGGCAAATATAAAACACATTAAATGTTTCAGGAGTATTTTGGAAAAAAAGATGCACATTATATTTTGGAATGTGGTATGAAGTGTTACTAATACCACAAACAGCAACAGAAACATTTCTGCGTGGCATAGTTTAAACTGTTTTAAGATTCAAATAAATTGTAAGTGTGACAAAACTTTTGCTATTAACTTCCTCTTACATTGGATATTAGAATTCTACCAAGTTGGTTTTCCAATTGGACATTACACATTATATATTAGTGCGCTATGACGTACATGAACATACATGTATAAATAAGGCAGCTTATTTCTTTTTGTCTAGTTGAACCAAATGCACATTAATTAGCTTGCTGTAGGTACAAATACACACAAAAGAAGCACATAAAATTGTTGAAGCAAGCAAGGTATCAAAGTTCATACATGGTGGCTAGCAAACTTGGGCAGCAGCAAGCCAGTCATTCATTACCTTGCAGCACAGAGGATGGCCCAGTTCATGCAAGTCCTAGAGGTAAAAAAAGGAAGACAGAAATTGTGAACATAAGCAAACAGACTTAGGTCACAGGTGGTAACACACTAATAATTATTTTCTAATAACTGCCGTACAAACTTGTCAAGTACTTCAATATCACAAAAACTGGTAAGCCCAAAAATAGGCAGTGATGATTCACATATTATTCAAGATTATCTGCGTATAATGGATATATAGTGTACACTTTTCCTATTAGTGTAGCACGGATATAACATAGCATCATATTTCTAGGTGCAGTTAAGCAAAAAGATACTAAATTATGGATGTGTTCATTATATATCAAACAATGCTCTTTATTAATTTGATATAAGTGTTCATGATTAAGTACAGTATCCTCAAAACTAACACGCATGGATTACACACAAACATAGTATATATATATATATATATATATATATATATATATATATTGCAACAGCTTATGTTCCTCATCTGAATTTATTTCTTTGAATTTATACCTGTATCTGCATTATATTCAGTGGAGTTGTAATCACATTTGTTACTGCAGATTATGCACTGTTAAAACAGTCGGATAGTGTTAGTATTAACAACAATTATTTTAAAAACTGGTTAGCTTTCTAATAGCATCCTGAGTTGTGCTATTGATTTGAATCTGAATTTCAGCAATTATAACATTCACTCTTCTTTCAACTATATGACAGTCATGTGCGAATTAGCACGTCATACATTTTATTTAAATTATACAAGTATTACACCTCCATCATAATACAAACAAGTAAATTAATTATTCATATCTACTATGCAGGAAAGCTTTAATTATGTTGGAAAATTCAAATATGTGAAAATGTGTGCAAATGACAGAAAAAATTAAAATTACATTCACAAAGAAATTAAGAGCAGATTAAATATAGTGACTACTTGCTATTGTGTACTTTGGGACACTGTGTCTTCTGGTCTCCTCTGTTCAATCACAAAGTCTAAATATACAGACTTACATTTTTGCTAGTTATATTATGTAGGTGTGAACCTTGGTGTCTTAGCCTAATGGAAGAACACAGATTAAGAGTGGTTGAGAATTTCTGGGTCAAAGAATAAGCAAGTAACTGGAACCAAAGGGAAGTACATGATGGATTTATAATTTGACTTTTCCCTAAATATAATTAGTAGGATCAAATGAAGGGGGTTGATGTGGAAATGAGCATATAGCATGCAAGAAGTGGTTGAGAAATGCATACAAATTGCAGTAATAAAACCTGAAGGGAAGAGTCAACTTGGAAAACCTACAACCACAGACACAAATCAATCTGAAAACAGACTATAATTTTCAACCACATCTCAAGGTTTATGAGAGGTTATAAGTTGGAGGGGAAAGGAGGGAAGTGGAGTGGGTAGTCCCTTGGAATGTTGAAAATGTAAATAGACAAATAAAAAATAACTATGCCTACGTGTTGGACTAATATATGTAAGCCTATCAAAGCATATCAAACAGGAGTTTACTATATGGGAATAAAGTTATACAATAGGCTCCCTGCTTTTCTAAAACATGTGTCTAATAATTACAACAAATTCGTACCTCTTTTGAAGAAATTCCTATGTGAGAACTCATTTTATTCTTTGGAGGAATTTTACAGCTTCCACAAACCTAGGTAGTAAGTCTTATATAAGAATATGTGCAGCACTTTGAATATGTATAGTTTTATGTGCACATATGCGCTATCACCGTAATATTATTTATTGTTTGCTATATACAGTTATTGTATTCATAAGCGCTATCATTGTCATATTATGGATTTATATATATATATACAGTAATTGTAGTCATAAGCGCTATCATTGTCATATTATGGATTGTTTTCTATTTACAGTTATTGTAGTCATTCCTAGGATACAGCTTGAACATTGTTCAGGAAACATTAACCAATTATAAACCTTATATAATAATAGCTAACAATTAACATTAGGATCCTGTACAGATTTAATGTACTTGACAATTTCTATATCCTTGTGGTCAACGACCTTGTAAAGGATTGATGGAAGGCGAAATAAACCTAAACCTAAACCTATAGGATAGCAACTTTGGACTTTCATTAGCACAATACTTTTGTAGGGCTTAATTCTGTAACACTGGGGCAGCGTACTAGTCAACGGAACATAACAAATATGCTGCAAACATCTAAGAACAAATTGCAGAATCGGTGTACCACCTATAGACAACTATCACCTCTGGACACAATGTAACCTACGATTTTTGTTTAGTTGTTATTATCAAAAAAACTACTAACTACTCTCTACCCGACACTGTTGCTGGTAACAATAAGTAGGTTAGGTTATGTTCAGTAACATAGTTAAAATTACTGTTCTTGTAATCATATTTGTTATGATTTATGGGCCAATACCTTTCACAAAATAATACATACTTTAGTATTGTATTGTGTATTCAGTTATTAAACTGTACAACAATTTGACATGGTCACAGTCATTTACTAGCTCAATGAGAAGCCTGAAACTTTACTAGCTTTTGGTTAGTCTGAATATGTCAAGATAACCCTAACAGGATAACAAAGTGTTGCAGAAGGAATTAGGAAATGCTGTGAGTGTGTGAATGTGTGTGCGTTTTAGGACAAGTTGTCTTGTTGTTGTCAGTCTGTATGGTAAAGGTAAAAAGAATACCTACACTAAGTATGTTTGGTACAATGCTACACAAATAACCTATTACAGTGCTGAGACAGTTGCAAGCATGATAATTGATAGGACAGTTTGGTGCTCCTGAAAAGAAGCGGGTTGGTACTGTATAGAATACCATAGTATAGTATATGGTACAACATTCATAAATGATAAATCAGGAAGGATGCAGGAACATGAGGTGATTACTTATTTGAATGTAGCCTACTAGGCGAGCATTTGTCTGGACCAGACTAAGAGAAAACATTTAATTAATTCACTATATTTTATGGGCATGCAAACATACCTCCAATTATTTTCATTTCTCCTGAAACTCCATGTGGTTTTTAAAACAATGAAGTTACGTGGTATTATTTCAAGTGATGATTTTTTTTAATGTTATATACCTATGCAGCTACAGTATTATACAGCACTGTAACCTGCTGTGGCCCAAGGACGCTAATATTCCGTAATGTAGCCCTTGGGCACATTGAAATTAATAAAACAGGGGCAGACAGGTGTACTCAAATGGAGTCCACATATATTTTTTTAAAAAAGCCTTATGTGAATTTCTGTCACAAGCGAACATCGCGAACGCAGCGAAACATCCGTTTTGCCTCGGATTCCGATTTCCGAAGGGATTAACTGTTTCGTTGGTATGAAACACTACCGTGCAGTCTGTTTCATTTTATTTTGGATAAATTGCAGGTGGCAACACAGACCAGCAGGAAATATACTAAATAATTAACTAACTTTATGAAACAAAGACCCTCTTCACAGACAATTGTTCCGATAATCGAGCAAATCCCGCCTACTCTGGCATTCAAAAGTTCACTGCGTATAAGAACAAGAGGGCGAGCGTTCGGAAATACAGCGCAGCAATAAAGTAGGCAAGATCGTGTCACTCCCGTTCATTCTCAAGAACAGAACGCAATGGAAGGCAGATTAAATATGTTCACCAGAGACCGCCACAGGTCGCTATACTGAGCCAGATGAATCCCCTCTACAATGCCATAATAAATAGCATATATTGTATCCCATATAAAAATCAGGCCCTTTTGTTGAATACAGACAAAGACAAAAACATTCAAAAATATAAGGATGTTACTCCTTCCTATATTTCGCTTACCATTCCTGCAGAGGTAACTGAATTTTCAAGAGACAATGATTTTCTAGCGGCAATATCATTTTAAAAAGTTTCAACCTATAAGATGCCACGAAGGCACAGAAGGGGAGTAGAGGTATAGCTCCACTCTTTCTTTAAACTCGGCGCTAGATAGGGGTGTGTGGTCAAAGCCCACACCCTGCTTCACCCCCGGTAAAGACCCGATACTCATTGCATAGGAGGATGGTTGGGCCCCACGGCCGGTCCGGACGGGTGCAAAATATCTCGCTTCCAACGGCGTTCGAACCCCGAACCGTCCAGCCTGTTACGAGTCGTTATACCGACTACGCTATCCCGTTTCCTGGCAAAGTCGTAAAGGAAACTTAACATCCTTAAATTTCATCTGATACGCGGTGAGGAAGGCAGGCGAATCATCAGCAGAAATACACTGCTCGCTAACCTGATTTAGAATGGATTAGTTGTTTGTTAACCTCCTAAACACAAGATCACAGAATCATACTCGTACTTTCCATTATAGTATAACGAAGGAGTTTCGGATGGAAAAATAATTAGACACAGAGGAACACTGAGGAATGCATGGCTCCTGAAGTGGAGAAACCTAGAATACAGACGAACCTGTGTTTCCTTCTATCACTTTGTGCTGATACTTGCGCTAAAAATGTGGGCCAAAACTGGTGTCGTAAATTGATATGTATTTCGTTGAGTAGCTGTAAGTGACCTACCGTAGCTTGAAATAGGCCTACCTAACAATCACGATGAAGCAGACTACTTCTTCAGCAGGTTCCTCCTCTAGTCAAGTAATGGCCTGTGTTTTGTGGAAATCGAAGGCTTATTACCATCTTCATTAGTGCCTATTCTGGGCCACACAAATTCAATCCCATCTCCCATTGCATATCCGTAAGAACCGTTTTGATTATTTGATATTCATGGATCCGTGCATCGTAGATGATTCAGTAGAAATACCAACAAGATGCAGCTTTGTAATAGAATTTATTATTCCAAAGATTTATTGAATGCTCAACATGTTTCGAGCGGCACACCGCTCATCATCAGGAGCTCTAAACTGTGTTTGCAGCCTCTCGTTTATATACCCATGTATATGCCGCCCGCTTGTTGGAATGGCAGGTACGAATCCCGTTGGAGGCATGAAAGTCTGCTTCTTGTGAGTGTTACGTGTTGTCAGGTAGAGGTCTCTGCGTCGGGCTGATCACTTGTCCAAGCGAGTCCTACCGAATGTTGAATGTCTGAGTGATCATAAAGCCTCGATATTGAGGAGGCCCCGGTCCACTGGGGGCTGTTGCGCCATAAAAAATAAATTGTGAAGAGTACAGACCATAAATTTCTTCGTTATGGTAGCTGTCTCTCCCTCTCTCAGGTCCGGACATTTTCCTTAGACACTCTTCTCGAAACCCCTCAATGTATTTCCTCCCTCCAAGATTTTAATTTAACTTTTTAATTACATTAATGGAACCCAAACTTTAGCTAGCGTATTAATTTTCTGAGACGTGTTTCTTTATTTTGGAAATCTTATTACATTACATTCTGGTTTCAAGTGAAGAACGTGCAAAATTCGCTAGACGCTTTCCAGTACGAGCACGCAAGCACACACATAGTCCAAATATCAGGGAAAGCGAGCATGCAGTTTTCTTATGTGAAATACGGGAACAAATAGAAAGGACCTATCAATCACGCATTCATTTATACATGTTTGTAAAAAAATGTAAAAAGATTTTTTTTTGGCGCTTCAAAGAATTTATTGACACGTGTTATATTTCCTAACACTTGTTCGAACTCCTGATAGCGAGGTAATTTATCAATGACCATTTCCATTTTTTCGTATTTCTTTATCTTACGATGATTAATGTTAAATTTCTGTTCTTTCGTTAAAGTTTGAGAAGAAATGGATGACAAGAACAAAAAGAGTCGATGGGAAAGGGCGGATGGATTCTGGTGTGTGGGGGAAGCGAATTCAGGAAAGGTATTAATGACTGAATTAATACGGCAAGGACAATAATATGATGTCCAGAACAACAGAAATAATAAAAAAGGAGAGAGGATAATAATAACGAAAAGCTGAAGTGAACAATACACAGACAGAAAATGACAGGGAACAGTATCAGACGTGCTTTCGTTTCCTGTATCTGCAAATACATAAAAAGGACAGTATGTGAGACCGTATATGATATCCCCAAAACAAATAAAATCGCGATCTCAGATCCCGAAAAAATATTAAAAATTTTTCGATCTCAGCACTTGCAAAGCTGTGAAACGGAGGAACAATTCAAAATAGATCACACTTACATTTTATCGGGAGTTTCCTATTCTAACTTGTTGGAAACGTAAAATATAATTTCGCTTGAAGTGCAAGTACAGTAACATTGTTGGCAGCTACAGGGTTATTTTTCAGACGAAGCAAAACTAGTCATTTACAGTATCGTAAAATATAATAAACTAGTCTGTCCAGACTGAAAGCAAAAACAGTCAAGATTAATACTCTTCTGCATAAATCTCTCTCTCTCTCTCTCTCTCTCTCTCTCTCTCTCTCTCTCTCTCTCTCTT
>Ga0268261_10001771_pt1 | contig 15147 bp, 15 predicted proteins | sample TergutNc150P1_FD_190353 | JGI IMG/M metagenome (GOLD analysis project Ga0268261, IMG submission 190353) | Nasutitermes corniger P1 segment gut microbial community from laboratory colony in Florida, USA - Nc150 P1 (SPAdes) (version 2) | ecosystem: Host-associated > Arthropoda: Insects >... | reverse complement strand
CCCCCCCAAAAAAAAAATAAAACGTCTGCTAAGAAACAATATTTTACTATTAATTTCACACACTTAATACACAAAGCATGTCAGATTCTATCTATCTTTACCAATCAGTGTCACTCTCTCCATCTTCACAGTCAGTGCCATCATCTTCCTCACACTAACTTCTAACATTCCCATCCTCTTTACTGCCATTCCACAACACATCATCATCATCATCAGTTCTATCCACTGAATTGGATATACAACACTTCTTAAAACCTTTCACATTTACTTTACTGGTGAGATGCACTGCCATGCCATTATAATCCACATTGACTAAATAATGAGTTTATATTTCTTGGTTTATAAATTGCCTTGAGCCCATAAAGATTCAAAATCTTCTCCACAAATGGTGCTGGTGGTGTTATGAAATTTAAATGTGTGTGTTCCAGATTTTTCTGTTGTGTCTGTGGTCTAAGCAGTCTAAGTTATGATTCCTCTTACGGTTTTAAATTTGTGGATTGGTCCAGGTTTTATTTTTGAGTCCTATAGGTAATTTTAAATTTTTCAATAGCCATTTTCCTGTTACTGCCCTTGGACTAGATCTGTTCTCAGGTGTGTACCTGAACAAGTTATGGTTCCATGGTGCCCAGTGACTGTGAATAGCTTGATCTAAGGGGACCACAAAGTTAGGTGCTTCTTTGTCTTGAAATGCTGTGCTTCTTTATAAAATGAGATGACCAACAAAGTCCAAGAAAAGAGGACTGTGTCAGTTACCTCTAGTCATGCTCTGTTCTCTCTTTTGTTTACACATGATGGTTCAAGATGCAGGCCTTGGTTTGGCTCCGCATGGTCCAGTTCAGAGGGATTTGGTTTGGCACAGTCTGCTTCACTGTTTCAAGACAACCTCAAACATTTAAGTGCCAAGTTTAAGGGAAAAATCTTGTCTTGCATTCAAATAAATACTGTATTTAAATGAATCTGGACAACAACATTTCCAGCAATGTGGAGGAAAGCAATCACTATCCATTCACTAACAGCAAAAACATCAAACTCAACATTATCCAACTACTGATCAATATCCTTAACAAGCATTCTAGCAAGAACTATGGATAAAATGATACGTGCATGAGTAAACTGGTATCTGAAAGCCCATAACCTCCTACCACTAGCACAGGGAGGCTTCAGAAGGTACTGCTCAACAAACCAGCAAATCACTATGCTCAGCCAAGAGGATGGGGATTGCTTTGACAAAAGAGAAAAAAATAACTGCAGTTTGTGTTGATTTTAAGAATGCTTACAATTCTGATCCGAGGGTGCAACTTATGGGCAAGTTACAAGCAACTGGGGGTGAAACACAGAATACTTAAATGACTCCAAATAAATTCATTACTCAGTGCTTTTGTGTAACAAAATTTGAAAAGGAGCTTTCAAAATATAAATCAGAAGAGGACTGTCCTGGGGAGAAGGTACAAGCACAGCATTTTTTAATGTGACAATTGATAACTTACTGACACAAAAAGATAAGGTTAAGAATGTTAAGGCAGTACTCTTTGTGGATGACACGGTTCTTTGGACACCACTACCGAAATGTCAGGAATACCAATTCTCACAAATAAGGAATGAAGCACTTACTACACTTAGTCACTGGTATAAAGACAATGCAATGACAATAAATACAAGGAAAACTTTCGACCAGAGTTTCACACTGAGACATTACCAACTCACAATCAAATCAATAATAAACCATTTGCACAAACACATGTTGCAAAATACTTTGGAATGTACCGCGATGGAACACTGACATGGAGAAACCATGTAGAGAAAACAGTTGGAAAAAGTAAGGAACAACAAAGTGTCCTGAAGAGGCTGGCAGGAAGCAAAACGGGAAGTTCAAGATCCACACTGAATGCCACATATACAACGTATCCTACAATACGGCTGTTAGGCACTGATAGCCATAACACCAGCAACCTTGAACAAATTAGAAGTGACATAAAACTGGCTACTATGTAAAACAGAGGCAGTCAGATCGACTCCACTCACATCTATGCAAACGCTCACTATGAATAACCCTTGGTGAAAGAATGGCTTTAAAATTATAAGGCGTGCCCAAGTGAAAGTGGGACTGATAAATTTATGCAAAGGTTTATTTAGTTTAAATGCACATATATATTAGAAATTGAAGAGTGGTACATAGACAATATCTGTGTAACTGTCTGTCTACACATAATCTCCTTGTTGGTTGAAACAAGTGTCCCATTGGTCCACAAGACGGTGGATACCGTCAGCGAAGAAAGTCTTGGGTTGCGTGCGGAACCACATGTGCTTGACCTGGTCGTGGCATGTCCTCTGTACTCACACGTCCATGACGAAAATCACTACACCATCGGAAAACTGCAGTACGTGACATACACTCAGTCCCATACACATTCTTCATTCGACTGTAAATGTCGGTTCCACTAACAGCTTCTGCCGACAATAATTGGATTACTGCGCGCTGAGCCTGTTTGGAGGAATCCATGGCACGATCGTTAACTGTTATCTCGCTTCTGCTTCAGTCAACAACATACTGCCGCTATTGAGTGTATACCAAATTTCTCCTGACATACACTGCCATCTACCAGGGAAATCGCAAAGTTCTACCGCTGGGAATAACGGCGCTCCAACCTCAGTCCCACTTTCACTTGGGCACGTCTTATACATAAAAAACTGACATGCCTACCTTGAAATAACTACTGGTCCCAATACAAATGTTATGATAGAAATCAAAATCCCAAAATGGCTTCATGCAAGCAATTAGACCAAGATGACAAATGTATACTCCACAAGCAAAAGATGAGAAACTCCTGTTACTGCTTTGCCCTTTAGACTACATCAAAGTAGAATACAAAACAGACTCCCTTCAAAGAGTAAATAAAAAAGATATAAAGATACACATCAGACAGTAATGCAAAAAGAAGCACTGGAAACAATCCATACACTACAATCTGAATAAGACTGGCTTCACATTTATGCAGATGGTTCTCTTTCTGACAAGAGTGGAAATGCAGGAGCAGGAATTCAACAAAAATTGTTTGGCTATTTACCACTCGGATGACACAACACACACTGTGATGGGGAGCTAAAAACAATGAATATTTTGTGCAGTCAGAATATTATTTTTCACAACAAAACCTTTCACAAAATCCACGCAACTGCCACATACTAAAAAATACATTATAATTCTAGATTGTAAAGTCAATTCCAAACAGCATATATGTTACAACAGCAGACATGTTACAACAGTGGCAGTGGACAACTGCAGATGTGTTACAACAGCAGACACTTTACAACAGAAGATGTGTTACAAGAGCAGACACATTACAACAGTGGATGTGTTACAACAGCAGACATGTTGCAACAGTAGATGTGTTACAACAGCAGACATGTTACAACAGTAGACGTGTTACAACTGCAAACATGTCACAACAGTAGATGTGCTAGACCAATGGAAGTGTTAGAACAGGAGACACACTACAACAGTAGATGTGTTACAATGACTGACACATTACAACAGTGGATGTGTTACAACAGTGGATGTGTTACAACAGTCAATGTGTTATAATGAAAGACACAGTACAACAGCAGATGTGTTACAACAGCACAGATATGCTACATCATCCTCCCTTCACAACAGTCCACAATGCAAAGAAACTCCAAAAGGACAGCCAGTATATTATGAACCTAATCAAGCAAGTAAGTTAGACTCTCACCCCTTCTGTTCTCCGCAGCTGTTCTAATGACTGGTGCAGCTGGCCATGCTCCTCTCTCAGCTGTTCTAATGACTGGTGCAGCTGGTCATTCTCCTCCCTCACTGTTTCCAACTCACTGTCCTTTATCTGCAGCTGCTGGCGCCACCTTTCCTCTTCCTGCTCAACATGCTTTTGAAGTTTGTTCAACATCCCTTCCTGCACAAACAGTGAAAAGAATAATACACCAGAAAAATGCTTAATAATTTGAAAGCAGAATTAGAGTACTTCACACAAAATGTCTCTCCTTACACACAAGTTACTCTGTCAACACTAAGCATTAACATGACATGCCAATTCTGATTATCTGCTTGCTAATAAGTACATCTTAACCCTGAAGGTATCCATGGTTGTTACTGGCCTTCTTACTGGACATAATACCCTGAGAAGACATCTTCACTTAATAGGGCTGACCAATAGCCCCTAATGTAGGAGGTGTGGAGCAGAGGAAGAAACCTCAGTCCACATTCTGCATGAGTGTGAAGCCCTGCCTTCACTCAGACATGCATATCTGGGCTCCTTTTTCTTGGACCCAGAGGATATTAAGAGTCTAAGTTGGGGGGGGGCCATCTGGAACTCTAGTAATAGGGCTCCCTTGACCTGGTATCAGATTATGGGGTATAAAGGGCCTGTTTTAAGGCCTAGGTGCATTGGGACCACAAGGGCTTGAACCCAATTATTAATCAATCAATCAATAACCCTGAAGATTACTTTGCTTCATGGCATCTGTGTGATAATGAATATAGACATTGTACTGTGGTAACACAAAACACCATAGGAGTATACTAAAATTTCTGTTACATTCTATTTATTAAAAATATTCATATGTGCATTTATTGGTTAAACATAATAGAAATCTACAAAAATGCACAGTATACGCTGTATCGAGAGTATCAAGTATACTGAAAGTTATCTGAATTACTTTCTTGAGATAAGATATTCTGAAAAGCATATTATAAAGATATTGATGATGATAATCATAATCTGGTACATTTGGTCGCACCACCTCCAAATCACATGTCACCGGAACCCTTACAACGATGCACCTCTGCATACTTCACCAGAAAAAGGAAGAGAACCTTAGAAATAGTACTTCCAACTTACTGTTTCTTCAATAATAGTCTTATAGTGTGTAACCATTGCCTGCAGTTGAGAGTTCTGCTTTTCTGTTTCTCTTAGCATCGTGTCGTGCTGCTCAGACACAGAGCCCACTTTTGACTGTGTCTCCCACTGAGAGATGAGACTCTTGGCTGAGCTTTCGAACCTCTCAACCCACACTTCATGTGCCTAAAAACACAAGCACATGTCAGATATCTTTATCACATTTTAACTTTAACATTTTTTATTTCCACTGTAAGACCAAATACTAAAAAATTATGCCATTTCACATTTTTACAATTTAAATAAAGGTAAAAGTAAGGTTGTCCTTGTGTATGCCATGAAGGCATAAAGGGGAAGAAGAGGCAGACCTCCACTTATTCTTAACCATAGCACAAGGGAAAAACCCCCTGGTATGCATTAACACAAGGCTGGGCAAGCTCCAGAGCCAATCTGGGCAAAGTGAAGAACAGAAGTCTCTTGCACCCGTCTGAAATCAAACCCTGGATCTTCCAGCCTGTAGCCTAATCAAAACACCAACTGCACAATACTGGCTGCTGTAATTTCTATATCATGATCCAATTAACCTTTAAGAACCGTGCGTCCTATACATAGGACGGGCGTACCGCTACCCCCCAGATGTTGTATTTTATATATTTTTTTTCAACAAATGTAAGTACTGAGTATTTTAAATATGCTGCACACTCTCCGTTTTTCTCTTCAAAATGCCGTTTATTTTGTAATGCTACCTTTTTTGGTTCCTGTGTTATTCACATTTTATGTACAGAGTGTGCTAAAATTTAAATGTAAAATTCGGGTGCCAAAAGGTTAAATCCACTATGTAATTAATCACAACAGGCAAAAATATCACATATTACACATCAACAACAACAACAACAACAACAACAACAACAACAACAACAGACAAACCACAAAGCAGTGACAATATCACACACTATGCATCAGTAACAATATCAGACACACCACACAGCAGTAGCAATATCAGACACACCACAAAGCAGTGACAATATCACACACTATGCATCAGTAACAATATCAGACACACCACACAGCAGTAACATCAGACACACTATGCATCAGTAACAATATCAGACACACCACAAAGAAGTAACAATATCAGACACACCACAGAACAGGGACAATATCACACACTATGCAGCAGTAACAATATCACACACCACACAGCAGTAACAAAATTACACACTATGCAGAAGTAACAATATCAGACACACCACACAGCAGTAACAATATCACACACTATGCAGTAACAATATCAGACACACCACAAAGCAGTAACAATATCAGACACACCACACAGCAGTAACAATATCACACACTATGCAGCAGTAACAATATCAGACACACCACACAGCAGTAACAGTATCACACTCTATGCAGCAGTAACAATATCAGACACACCACACAACAGTAACAATATCACACACACTATGCAGCAGTAAGCATATCACTTAAAAATATGAGACACAGTAACTTACTCATACTCATTCACTCACTCACTGACACACGCAGATGCATGCATGCACACTCACTCTCTGTCTCTCTGAACAGATAAGCTGCACCTGTTGATACCCAGCCATTTAACATGCATCTGTGCAGAGTTAAGGGTGTGGCCAGAATGCACACTGTATTATGTATGGTCATCACCATCTAACCAACTCCGTGCAACTTCTTAAACAGCTTATAGCTCCTTAGCTTGTCAAGAAATTCGCACATTTTATGGAACCTGAAGGTTCATTACTGTATTCACAACAGCCACCACTTATACCAATCATGAGCCAGAGAAATCCAGTTCACACCCCATCTCCTCTTTCTTTAACATCCATTTTAATATTATCCTCCTATCCACACTTAAATCCAAATCCTGTGTGCTTTTCTCTTCTTCAGTATACCTAATCACCCGAATAACACTAATTTGATAAAATTCATCCAGTTGTGCTGTGGAATATTCAATAATGAATCTTTCAAACAGTCCATCCAACCCACCTATGTTTATTTAAAACAGTAGCAATTCTGTGCGAATAAACACTGTTGTGTTGGACACACTTATTTAAAGATTTGTTATCGAATAACATTAGCTGAGCAGTACAATCATGAAGCCAATTATGCCATGTTCCCTAGTTCCCTGTTACTGCCTTCCTCTTACGCTCAATATCTTTCCTCAGCACCCTACACTCCAACACACCTTCAGCTTATATTCCTCCCTGAATGTGACAGACCAAGTATCACACCATGTAAAACCAAAGACAAAATTATAAAGAAATAAATCATCTAAAATATATTACTCTAAATGGAATAAAATTATGAAAGGGGTTCTGCAAGGATCGGTATTGGGACCACTGCTTTTTCTCATTTATATTAATGACCTGCCTGGCTCAATAAGACCAAACTCCTTACCAACGCTATTTGCTGATGATACAAACATAATCTGTATGCATTATAACCCACATTCATTTAAAGAAAGCGTTGAGGAAATATTATTGAAGTTAAGTACATGGTTCCAAGCTAACTTATTAACACTTAATCTTGATAAAACCAAATTTGTACAATTTTTAACAAAATTCAATCAAAGTGCCTTAGATAGTATTGATCTTGATGATTATCATATTGGAATCTCTCAAAGCACAAGTTTTCTGGGACTCATTTTAGACAGTATGCTAACTTGGCAATTAAACATTGATAAGATATGTACTAAATTAAAAACAGGCTGTTACATACTTAGATCCCTGAAATCATGTTTACTAGTAGATATAGATAACTTGAAAATGATTTACTTTTCATATATCCACTCAATTATTACATATGGCATTATCTTTTGGGGAAACTCAGCTAGTAGTGATGAAGTGTTTAAATTGCAAAAAAGGGCCATTAGAATAATTACCAATACTCATAGTAGAACCTCTTGTCGTGTCCTGTTTAAGGAATTAAATATCCTTCCTCTTAAATCGCAATATATTTTATCGCTTGTAATGTATGTAGCCAAAAACATAAATGACTTCACCATTAACTCAGATAACCATTCTATTAATACAAGATACAAAGCTAATCTATACCCTCCACTATTGAGGTTAACCAAATACCAGAAAGGGGTCTATTATACAGGCATTAAGATATACAATTGCTTGCCATCTAAATTAAGGGGCTTGATTAATAATAAAATTCAATTCAAAAAAGAACTAAAAAAATTCCTATTGCGAGGCTCCTTTTACACTGTAGAAGAATACCTTGACTGGACTTCTATGCATGATTTACACGCCCTGTATTTATAATAGTAAAAACAGTAGTTATTGCAACTACGTAATAGAGCTATATTAATATCATAAGTAATCTTGCATTACTCTAAGTTATACAGGTTAGATACCCACAAATTGAAGGAGTATGTGACGTACACCTTGTAATGTAAATGTAAATGCAATTGGTATGTCTGGAAATCTTTTGATGGGTTCCTTGTATATTAGATGAGTGTTTGACTGGTTTCTGGGAGTGATCTCGTCATTACTTATTCTAAATATTTTACACTTCTATTTTAAATATCTTATTCTATACTCAATAATCATGTTGGAAGTTGCTTGTGTTTGTTGCCTTCAATGAGTTGCTGTGTAATAGTGATTGTATTGTTTAATTACTATGTTGATTGTCGGACTGTTATTGTTCTTCAGCTATGATGGAGGCTTATTTTAGCATATACACTATGTTAGCGTATGCATATGTATAACAATTGACTATATCTATATCTAAATCTGGGGTTGCCCCAGAGGATCCATGGAATGTAAGTGAAAATACAAAATACAAAATAAAGAAAACAAAATAGTTGTATTTTACCTTATTATCTTCAATCCTAATATCAGGAAATATCCTCTGCAAAATTTCCTTGGTGGCTGTTTGCTCTTCTGTTCTAACCTTTTTACTAATTTCCTGAAAATGAGACAAAATCAAAACAATTAAATGGAGCAATGAAATGTTAACATAAGCTACATCAAAAGCTGTACATGACATCTCTATCAAGAAGGAGCTCCACATTCTACAAGATCAGAGATTTGCATGGCAGTGTTGCTGAACTCTCAGTCTTCAGCCACTGGGTGAGCGGCTCCTAACATTTCAAAGTATTTTGCTCCTGCATTATCCTTGCAGAAGAAGGCAAGACGATCCTTCGAAATGTCAGGAACAACTCACCCAACAACACAGTGTCGCATCTCAGGAGACTGCAATGCTTAAGTTCCAAGAGAGTTTTCACTGTCAAGGTGTTTCAAAAGATGATCCAACTTCAAACTGCTTACAGCTGACAATCTTCACCGCTCTTATAACCTCCATTCCTGGACAGTTTAAGAGATACAGCATACAACAGAAACAGTCTTCCATGTGGAACTGAAGGACAAATTGCATAATTAAGTTTTATCTGTTCTATGTAAAATAGGAATTCTGTACATGTCAATTTGCACCATAATATAATTTCTTCAACCATTTGCAGCAGTATTCCATATCAGAAAATCTGGGTGTGCTATTCTATTTGAAACATGTGTTTCTGGAGGCATCAGTAACTTAGACAATTTATAAGAATATCCCACTTGCATAACAAATTCAAATTTCTGCCATGGTGTAAATAACATCTTCGCTCTTCTGGGATTTTATGTGGCAAGTCATGGTAATTCCTTACCAATGTTTCAGGACAACCTACAGGTCCCATTTTCAAATATCAAGCAGTCCAACAGGATTGCCTTCTTGAAGCCTGACAGTGGAACTAATGGGTTGTCCCAAAATGTCAGTAACAAACTACGAGTCTGCGTAAAATTGCATAACAGTGAAGATATCAATATCCCATTCCACAACTGCCAAATTTCAGGTGGTTCATTCTGAGCAAAACATGAGTCAAAATCTCAACTGTTTCATCACCACCACCACACTGATCAGCCAGCACATTTGATCTTAACCTGAAATGATCATACTGTGAATAAGGAATATACATGTGTATGTTGTGTATGTGTTTGCATGCGCATGTATGCAATAGACTGATGCACGTATTTTACATGGGAGGCATTTTACATTCTGGAATCAAACATGTACAGATTAGAAATATTTAAAGAATGTTTCAAGTCTTCTGGGATATGATGCTGTGTCACTGGGTGAGTAGTTCCCAACACTTTGAACGGTTATAACACCTTCATTTTGAAGGTCAGGCAGTTGAAGGAGAAAGCTTGAACTGCTTGATCCTGAAGATGAAGGCAGTCAGATCAGAAATTACTTGCCCACAGCACAGCATCACGTGCCACAAAACCTATCTTCCATAACACTGCTGTGAGAACTTCAAATCCCACATGTTACCTATTTCAATTTTGTGTTCTGCATGTACATATTTAAAACCTACATTCAGATTTTTACTATTTCTGTGATTCTTCTAAGTTACTGTAGGTATTTTGTTAAGCATTTCTTTAGGTTTTAGAGTGTCCATGTTACACATCCACAAAACTATGTGTTGCAACAAATTATAAATACTGTAATGGATATGCCCTGACCTTTGGATAGATATCTGCATAACAAGTAAAACTGTAGTCCCATGCTGAAGCCACTTATTTGTAAATTTTGTTTTTAAAATTACAAAGCACAGTACACACCAATAAAAAATTATCACATTCTGTGAACAAGTGTGTGCATGTGTGTTTATATACATGGAAGATATAAAGCATCACGATTCCAGTTGTCAAAATGTAACAACGAAATCTTTAATCATGAAGCAGTCAGTATAGTGACTTGGATACAAGCTGAACAGACAAGGGTTCATCAGTTTTGTATGTTCCATGTTCCATGCATTCAAAAGATGTATACAATTTTTAAAAAGACCCACAAATGCACTTGAGTGTATGAATATAATTGTATTACACAGTAACAACTGACATGTTGCTGGCACTCATGTGGCCATCTTCAGGGTGCTATAAACAGGAATACAATTACAATTATAATGTATCAGAATCCAACCACATTTAAAAAATCACATAATTATACAATATATAATATATATTAGTGTCAAGGTTATGAATGGGTGGACCCATATCTCAAATTTCCATACATATAGCACGCACAGGGGCCACCTTTACCTTTTACCATTTGAAATATGATATAATCTGCTTCACATAACAATATTTCCATCCCATCACATCATGGATAATATTTGGTGGACTTACATACAATATTTACACACTGTAACCTAAGACAAATGCATGGCCACAAATATAAACAGCCAATCACACGCCGATTTATTATGGAAGTGGTAAAAGAATTTTATGCAATGACTACCATTTACATGCACAGTTCTCTGTTAGATGTTTCTGCATGGCTACATGGCTTCTCTCTCCCAAATCAGCCTTCGCTGCCAGTCTTCGGAGTAAACAAGAATCAGGTTCTAAGTCAACTTTGTTTTATCACTGGACCAAGCTCTGCTGAGTGGGTGACATCACTGTTTGCTACGCAGCAACAATGTCATCCCCCTGTTCCGTGTGTCATCAAATGAGAAAAGAAATTCTGAATTTTTGGAATACCACTGCAAGACTTCAGTACCCATTTTTTATTTATAGAATTACATTAAATAAAAAGAAGTGAGAAGAAAACTTCCTTCTGGGATGACATGCCATATAGTCTGTAGACACAAAGGATCATGCAGTCTCCATAATCAGCCTTGGCAAAGGATGCAGCTGGTTGCTCTGCAAAACTGCGCTACATCACATCCCACAAGAAGGCTGTCTTAACTGTCTTTACTGTCAGAACCACAAATCTTACAAGAAAAAGCAAATTCAATGGTCTAAAGTGGGCTTCACAGAAATATATTAAGAACTTACACTGACTAGTTTCACTTTAGACTCCAGGGACTTTTCGGTGACAGACAGGGCCTCCATTGCTTTCCAGTTCTTTGTACGCAAATCCTAAGACCATAAAAGGATAAACCATTAGGAGAATCCATAGATTAGTGGCAATAAATATAAACCACTGAAATATTAATATCACTTGGTGTATATAACATAAATACTGCATGTGGAACCACTGCAGATCCTTCACAGTACAAATCTTATGAACACAAGGGGCAACTAAACATTTCTGGCTGTTTTCTTTCAACAAAAGTGACGGACAAATTTCTACCTTCTTAGGCACTAGAAACAGCACAAACATATGAATGTGACATCAGACCTGCATAATGATGCAGTGACTGTCTATACCAAACTTAAATTTATCCTCTGAACTGCCAAGATAAGCAGAAAACAGGAAAATCTAATGGCTGCACTAATTTTTCTGAGAATTCCAAGACTGTGTTACAGTTGATCACAATGGGTTACAATGAGTTATCAGAAAGCTCATCATTTCACACTTGTTCGCTGGACAAAAGATCTTTTGAAAGCTGCTTTAAAGGCATATATAAGCGAGTAAAAAGAGTTATATATCATAATGCTATGGATTCTCCTTAACTCTAGAACTACTACTGTTAGTTTTATGCTGACATGCAACAATGCAAACCAGGGGGGGAGGGGGGGAAAGATAAAAGATATTACAGTCCCATGATAACCTGCCTCACACACACACACACACACACACAATACATGACCCATATACAAAAAGTCCTTGTACAGAGGTGGGGTTACATTTCTGAACATTAGAACACAGAGCAAAACAGTGTACTGTGCTAATGACCTCTCATTTCAAGTTCTCTGAGTAAAATTTTATGTGCACTTCCCATCACATCCATGTGTACTACATGCTCTGCCCATCCCACCATTATATGTTTAGTCACCCAAATAATATATGCTTAACAGTGCAAATTATGAAGCTACTCACTAGACAATTTTCTTCTGTCTCCTGATATTTCCTCCCACTTAGACCAAACACTCTCCTCAGCAGGATGGCTGACTGGATCTAATAAACATGCCATGTGGGCTGATTTCTTGTATTTCTTCTACCTGCTGAGGGTCTCAATTTACACAAGTCTGGTTTCATTCCGACTGCATGAATAACCAACATCAGTATGGTGGGATACAACAAGCTGATGGTGATTTTCATATAAGTTGGAATAAAGCCAGGAATCATGCAAACTGAAACTGTCAGAAGGGACAGGAAACACAAGGGGTCAGCCCATATGGCATGACTGACAGATCCAATAAGCCCACATGGCATATCTGACAGATCCAATCAGCCCACATGGCATGTCTGACAGATCCAATCAGCCCACGTGACATGTACACAGATCCAGTCAGCACACATGGCATGCTTCACAGACCCAATCATACCACATGGCATATATGACAGATCCAATCAGCCCACATGGCATGTTTGACAGATCCAATCAGCACACACGGCATGCTTTACAGATCCAATCGGCACATATGGCATGTGAGACAGATTTGATCAGCCCTCATGGCATGTTTGACAATGATCAGCCCTCATGGCATGTTTGACAATGATCAGCCCTCATGGCATGTTTGACAAATCCAATCAGCCCACATGGCACATCTGACAGATCCAATCAGCACACACGGCATGCTTCACAGACCCAGTCAGCACACATGACATATTTGACAGATTCAATTAGCCCTCATGGCATGTTCGACAGATCCAATCAGGACACATGGCATGTTTGACAGATGAAATCAGCACACATGGCATATTTGACAGATCCAATCAGCAGACCTTTTCAATATTAGATTTAGGCCTTCATTGGTGTTTCCACTGTAAATTATCTTACTTTTGCATTGAGAAAACCCCATTTGAGTCACATACATATACACATGCACACACACAGCTGCAGATTCAAGACTTCTGAGGTGTTACACTGTTTGCGACATTTAATGGGATCGAAGTGCCTTCATCTTCAGGATCAAACAGTCCAGAAGAGACACTGAACCATGCTGTTATCCTACAACCCCACCCAACAACACAGTGTTACATTCCAGATAATTTGAACCTTCAGGAACACTGCTGTGAGAAACTCAAGTACTGCACATATGCAAACGGCTGACAGAATTTCCAGTGATTCAGAATGTGTGTTTCTACTGGACAAAATTGAAATCTAACGCCACCTTTTATTTGAGGTAGAGAAAATTCAATTTTAGAAACAATGTATTGTGTTCTGAGTAACAGATGAGGCACACAGTCTAGAAATCAAGTGACTGTAAGAAACTGTTAATATAAAGCAATGGGAATGATAAAAAGAAAGATAAGTAAGCTAATAAGCCAAACTTATATCTAGAGAAATCATCAAACATGCTTGAACTCTGTAAGTACTCTAATGAAATATTCTAAGAAATGACAGCTGAACTATGTATATTTACTATGTTCTAATTAGAAAGCAGAGAAAACTGGCAGCTGAGCAACAAAGTAATAAAAAAGAGAGAGTTAAAAGTCTGTAAAAATTTTCCACTACAGCCAGGAATAAACCTTACTTGTGGTATTTGATGTACCAAAAATGAAAACAGCACAAAAGTAGCACTCTGCATCATGTTAATTTTATGTTAATTAACGATGCTGTAATTTTTTTTATTATACAGCATCAGTGGTAGATGAGTAAGAGGTGCTGGTGGAATGATACTGGCAGGGGAAAACCAAAATACTCAAAGAATGACCTGTCCCAGTACCACTCTCTTCACCAAAAATTCCACATGGACTGGCCTAGGATTGAAATGGGGCTGGCAACAACTGCCTAAGCCTGTATCAAGAATAGGCAATTTCATACCTAAATAAACCCTACCCCACAAAAAACATAAAACTTGAATGCAGTGTCATATCTCTTCATACTTACATTATTCTTTCTCCTTTGCGACTCCAAATCTTCATTCAGTTTACTAATCTCAGTCTTGTATGTACTGATTTCAGACTTGAGACTTTCTACAAGGCAATCCTTCTGCTTCAGTTCATCACTTAATTTCTCCAAAAGCAGCTCTTTCTGCTTCATTCTGCAAAAGCAACATTCTGCTTAATTATAATAAACTGGGAATTAATAGAAGCAAGACAGGGGCTGTTGACAGAGTGCAACACTGCTGGTACATTCTCGTAAGCAGCACCCAATGAAAATTAGTAACCTTGGTAACCAAGGTAAGCAGAATATTAATGGTAATGTTAGTAACCATTGTAACCTAGGCAGTCATGTCAACGGTGGTGATAATAACAACAACAACAACAACAACAACAACAACAACAACAACAACAACAACAACAACAACAACAACAACAACAACAACAACAACAACAATAATAATAATAATAATAATAA
>Ga0268261_10001770_pt1 | contig 15152 bp, 13 predicted proteins | sample TergutNc150P1_FD_190353 | JGI IMG/M metagenome (GOLD analysis project Ga0268261, IMG submission 190353) | Nasutitermes corniger P1 segment gut microbial community from laboratory colony in Florida, USA - Nc150 P1 (SPAdes) (version 2) | ecosystem: Host-associated > Arthropoda: Insects >... | reverse complement strand
TATCAACTGCAGCAGCTGCCTCTGGTTTACCGTAGGAACGTGGTGGTAGCAGTGCAGTCGTGGTCGGTTGGGTTGTGACTACCGGACCGACCATGACTACACTGCTACCGCCACGTTCCTACGGTAAACCAGAGGCTGTTGCTGCAGTTGATAGGCTCCTGAAGATAGGTAAGACGATGCCCGAAACATGTTGAGCTGTATTTAAACAAGCAATAAACCTGTAATTAATTGCTGCACCTAGTTGGTATTAATTCATTTGAATGGACATAATGCTTCTTACCAAAGAATTATGTACAATAAAAATGCGTCCTTCGCGTGTTTCTGCAAATCCCTTGCAAATCCTGGCGAAGCCCATGAAATAAATTTCATACTTCAAATGTCTACAGGTACACAAATGGCGGGGAAAACGCTTCGTGCTTTGATTCTTCACAACCCTGACGAGACCAAAACACGTCTTGAACTTTAGACACAAATCACCTTGTAATTCTAACCTCGATATCAACTGCAACAGATCCACCGACCAGACTGAATTACATACCGAAGTGAAACAGTCACAACTACTTTAATACAAAAACACTGTTTTTGTATAAAACTCCGACATGTCTCAGCCCCTAAGGGTCATCATTAGGCAAGAATGTGTGAGAAATCGGTGACGTACATTTGAACCTCTAATTTCTCTGAAATAAATCAGAATTCTACGTATTCACCATTCTTGCCTCATAATGACCCTTTGGGGTTGAACCATGTAGCAATTTTATATAAAAATGGTGTTTATATAACACCTTACGTTAAGTGCTTCATTCCTGGTAGTTAATTTACGAAACACAAGATTCTACTACACTGAACTTCCTTGTACAGTCTATTACCCTCAGAATAGCAGTGTCTGTAACACTGCACATTAAAATCCAACGCTGTTAATCACTACCAAATTCCGATCTAATTTCAAAACTGTTTTCATCCCTTCAAACCCTGAATTCATTCTGTTGCTTCCTACAATAAAAACCATCACCATTCCAAAGGCAAATCGGTCAACATGGCGCACATAACTAGGCTGTTTATTACGTCATACGAAACATAATACTTTATGGCAAACATGCGGTTCCATAATTTTAAAGCGACCGTGCTTTATGGGTGGGTTATTCGGAAGGAAATCGCTTCACCAACACTTCCCTTGGCACACTTCCAACACTGTGAGCTGCTAGATGGTGCAAAGAGCTGTACCTCACCTGCAAAAGGTCATTCAACAAACATCCTGCTAAATTACACTGCACTTCGTAATAGGAGCGCCATCTCTATTCAAACAAAACGAGACATTTACTGGGAACATAAGGAGCGTGGCATGTAAATGTCGTCCGTTAATAACCTTACAGCTTGGTAACACGTCGTACGGTGTTCTGGAATATGATGCAATGCATTCTGATAGGATACCCTGCCGACGCAGGCAGCACATTCCTCCAACCCATCGGTAAACATCTGCCAGACTACGCGGCGCCGCATCCCTTAAGACAGTATTACTCATCCTCCTTGAAGCTTCTTCATACATCAATTGGTGTCGACTGTTATGAACAAAGGCGATACGTACCTGACACAAAGTCGTTTTAACACTTAAAACGCTAAATTAAACCCCACCTGCAATCTGCTGGCATTATTAGCTCACCATATTCCCCACATTAGCAGGGTAAGGGTTAATTTTCGGAAATCCTGTTCTCGCAGACCGAATCGTTTACATTTTCCTTCACACCGCGCTATAAAACGCACCCAATTACAGTCGCGTGATAGCAAAATAAAAGAATCCCACAACAGAGATCGCGAACCACTGGTACCGAATATATTATCAGATGATAACGTTCGTGCAATATATGCATATATATATACATATATATGTATATACACATACATATACATACATACATACACAGGATGAGCATAACGTATTTCCCTGAGTACACACACTACAAGAAAACTACGTGGAATACAAACTTTTTTACCATTACTTAAGTTAGTTTGTTAAAAAAACTTGAGATACATTTTTTAAAAATGTTTGTATTCCACGTAGTTTTCTTGTAATAAATGTTTGTAATCAGGGAAAGACTTTATGCTCATTCTGTATATACCTATATAACATGCAGCACTGCAACAGTTCACGAAAGTTTTCTGTGAGATTAATTTTTTGCTGTATCCGCCCCGAATAACGAGCAGCAACGGGCACCGTGAAAACGAGAGAAGACAGGAAAACGCATGCTGTACTGTCATGTCTATCGTTGTGAACCGCGAAATACATATTAAAATACCAGAAACCGCTTCACACACAACATTGTGTTATGTAGCTCTCAAAAGAACTACACAGGCCGAGAAGTGAAACGGTCTAAGAATGGAACAAGAGTACATCGAATGTCATTCGGCTGATCAGGAGGTATCGGAAAAGCGAGATGGCACCAGGTGGGTAAATTTTGCTCAAAATCTGGTACTAGGCTGTGAAAATGTCATCTGTGCTGTACAATACACACGCATATTTCGTTATTTCCATCACAAAATATTTCCTTTTTAACAAAATTTGGTCAACATATCGGATGACAATTCGAACGTTTCAGCACAATCATTCTCGTCTAGTCGCGCTTACACAGCCAGACGTTGCCGAGGTGCCGTCTGCAGGAGCTGGACACTGAAGTCGAAACTTGCAAGGTCCTGTCGCAGATGTGCGCTGTCCATACCTAGAACACGCTCTGGCAACAAGAAAAGGTGGTCGATCCCTTCCTGAGGGCCCTGTTGCTGCTCTTCTTGGTGCCTCCTCGTGGCAATGGGAGTGGCCCGAGATGCAGTCAGCATCCTCAACGAGACAAACCTCACGTGGACGTGCACAAGCCGCACTCACACGCGTGCTACCATCACTACACGAACGCCAGCGGACAGATCGCACTATACTGGGTGATGTGTGGCTCGCACTACGTACGAACGAGCGTCAACTAACCGCTAGCCGAGCCTCTTAACCCGTTAACAGACAGTGCCCGAAGCAAGCCGACAGAGAAAACGTCGAAGACGGGAAGAGGGAGGGGAAGGAGGTAGGAGGGGACTGACAAAAAATCTGATACTGTCAATTAGCGACAGCCAGATGATATACTACACGGCCATGCAGTGCGTAATCAGATACCGTAACACGACGTTCAATTTGCAGCAAACGTCGGTCTTTCCGCACTCCCAAAACAGACAAGAGCCCACCGTCTTTCGGTATGTGACACCGTGTAGTTTTAGATATGTACCAAGGTTTCAGGGGAAGCTATCCACAAAACCATACGGTGTCATATTGCCGAAAACACTAATCTTCACAGTCACGGCCTCGAGAACTTCAAATTTCACACGAAGATAAAATTTTAATAACAGCAAAGATTCCCTGTATATGCACATTAACCCAGGCAATATTAACAAACAACACCACTGAGTTGCAATAAATTCGGCCTTTGTCCGGAGCTTGGCCTGGTTCCTTGGTAGTGAAATGTGTACAAGAATCGTACAAGAATAAGTACGTCTATACAACAGAATTCCTAATCAGCACTGCCTCCTTTGCCTAATTTTCGAGATTCTGCCGCCAAAATCAACTCTGAACTCCTGCCACAATATACCTATTCGAATCTCCAAGTAAAACAAATATAACGTCAAGATTTCCCTCAAACAATACAACAGTAAGCTTATATACAGGTGCCTGGACAGCGCTGTTCGTCTAATGACTAGGCTACGGACAGGAAAGAGAAAGTACGCTTCAATTCATGGTGAGACTAGAGCTGTTATTGTTTCCAAAGTGTCAATATCGACCCTGCGGCATACCCAGCCTCCTATTCAACTGATAACTGGCATCCTTCCCCGCAAGTTATGGTTAGGAATGTGAGGAGCTATGCCTCCACTCTACCATATTCCCGCACACTGCGTGAAGGAACTCACTTTTACCTTAGCTTATATATGAAGAAAATCAAATTTCAAAATAAATATTCGTCGGAGTGGTACTATGGCCTACCCAGCAAGAATCCCATGCGCACAGGGTTTTATTTCCCCGTGGAAAAAGGGGGGCGTGACGCCAACCACTCACCTCCATCAAGCACCTGGGGTTAAGAAAAGCTGGATAAGTACGTCGGCAAGAGAGTAAACGCTCATAATGTAATGCAGTATGAATCTTTTCTCCTTGACTAATGACCAAAGTTAAGTCGAAGACTGGATGCTGAAGTAGCTCGTTGGTAAGGTACCCGTAACGCGCGTATCACACGTCCCCGTGCTCACAAATAATTAACTACCTAAGAATTTTAATTCAGATACCCGGATATAAGTAGATGTGTAACCAGAATAACGGGGCATGTTTAACCACCATACGTACCACCCGTCATTATACAGCTGTTTCATATGGAGGGGGGCTATAAGACATTGACAGAATAAGATCTGTGGGGCGGAACATACGGTGTATCATCGTTACAATCACCGCCCTAATCACATCGATACGATTTATTCGCTAAAAAGAATGGAAAGCGAAAAATTCAAAGTTAAAAACAAAACATTCGGAAGTAAAGGATTAATACGCAGACGTAACCCTTCTTGGTTTCCACTGCGCTCAATTTTGCGACGAAGCATTACAGGCCTCACGAATGCTTGCGATGTATTTCGTGGAAAAGTAAGGTCATCCCCGTTCTTCAACGTTCGTGTCTTACAGCTCAATTCATTTAAAATACGTGTGTTAATTTCACGTAAAAAGAGACCAATTGGAGCTCGAAGTACGGAATTCATAAACCAAATAATTTAAAGCAGTTGAAATTTTCAAGGACAATGAGCTGGTCAAGGCATCTGGCACGCAACGAAGAGAACAGAAATGCACAAAGCGGATAAATTGAAAAGAAGCAGAGCACCTGAAGGCCTAGGGGTATGTGCGAGGACAATAAAGTGGATGTTATAAGGGTGGGAAGGTGTGGAAGAGAATCATACGGTTCACGATGAATACATTAACCAACAAATGCACTTAATACAATTCATAACAAATATCAAACTCCTACACGTTTCGGCACGGGGAGCTATCTTCGAAAAGTCTTCTAGAGCAAAAGAATACATGTCGTCGTCATCATCATCCCTCACGAATTAGGCCTTGGTAGACCTGTTCTGGCTTCGTATAATAGTCTTTTCAAAGGTCTTCCAAGTGCGTCCATTTGGTCTATAATTCTGCATTATTTCTGGCATCCCGTTGTTCAGTCTTGTTACATGTCGCCAATGTGATTTTATCTTCTTAGTTTCTCGTCAACTACACTCTCCTACCCAAAACCCATCCTCACCTGCCCGTGGTGCAACCTGCCCTAACTACCGAGGCTTTGGGGACCGAATCACAGCGGTGTAACTGTTCAATCATCCGCAAAGGAAATGCTGCTACACGCCCGTCCAGAGGCTAAAAGGTGGCAACCCCACCACTAGACTACCTAGCTGCAGGCTAGGAACCCACCCTAGGAAATTAAGTATTGCTTTCAAGCCTCAATGTAAATACAACAGGACGACAAACGTGACGACGAACTATGGCAAGAAAATGGAATACAAGTCCAACACGCTAATCTAGGTATTGCATCGCCCTCACTGGAATGATACCACACCGCCTAACAAGATACACTTCACACGCGACATATGGACGGCAGCCCTTTCGATCACACAGATCGAGATAGATGTTTGTATACATGCTCCATAAAGAGTACAAACGGCTGCGAGCTTGTACTTGAATCTGCTCACTATCACAATTTTAATATCAAAACAATGTTTCAACTTTAAGTATCTTTGAATTTTAATATTTAAATCATTCCAGCGAGGGCGATGCAATATCTGGATTTGCGTGTTGGGCTTGTATTCCTTTGTTCTAGAGCACTCTCTGAGGAAGGAACTCCCGTAGCGAAACATGTAGGAGTTTGGACCAGTGACGGACCCCTGTGCTGTCGGTAGTGAACCTTACGGTTCCACATACTGTTCAGAATGTATTAACTGAATAACTACGGATTCCGCTCATTGGAACTGAATTAATTTTCATGTGTAAGTTCATATCTGTGATAACGCGGATACAAGGTTTCCACAAAGATGAAGGTTCATATTGTTCTTCTTTGATAAGAAAACTCATAACACTGTAGGTGGGCATGGACGTTTCGGAGGTACATAATGTCTCCACCTTCCGGGATGTTGTGCTAAGTTATGGTAGTGTTGGTAGTGTCATCTTCGATGATGGGAGCAATATGTTCCCCCAAAACGTTGATAACCCACCACTACTTCACAACCTACAGAAAACGTGAATTCGGCAAGTTACTTCAACGCTTCAACACATCAATCACATAAAACACGCGTCCGTAACTCAGTTATAGTTCTAAAACAAAATACGAAGAAACGTAATTTCCAGTTGTCACCGCTAGGAATTATCGGATCAGATTAACATGACGGTTGTTAAAAAGCACATGCCATGTAAACCTTCACTTCCGTATAGGTCTTTTCTCGTCATACTATACATTTATAACATTTCAAGAAAATGTTATCAATTAGCCGTATTAATTGGCCACTCTGTAATGTATCCTGTACACAAAGCTTCAAGACACTGAGAACCGCTTCCTGTGTGAACAAGCCAAGGATAGTGGTGCGTCTACAGCACCTAATCACCCGCAACTTTTAAGCTTTGAATTTCTTACGACTATTACTGTTATGGTCTATCATGTAATGCTGTATGTTTTGGTGGATACATACCAAGGTTACGGAAGAATCTGCTGCCTCCATCTTCAGGACTGCCCTAAAAGGGGGCAACAGGACAATGGGCGACCATTGACAAACGAACTCACGCCGCTGCTACTGCTTGCTGGTGAGCAACCGAGGCACAAAACGTCATGGATATCCACCGCACGTTCAAGGTCACCCTTATTTTTATTCTCCAAAGCGCCCAAAACCGTTTGTGGAGCCAACCCAGCCTCCTACTCAATGGGTAACAGAACCTCTTTACCCGGATGTAAAGCGGCCGAGGCGTGATGGCTACCTTGACTCCCATCTAGTGCTGAGGTTAGGAGCAAGGGTAGTTATGCCTCTAATCCCCCATAATGCCTTCACTGCGCGTACAGGAACAAATGTACATTTATTCTCACGTTCATATGGCGCCTCCAATCCCTCAAAGCTTGGCTGAACAGTGTCATAGTGTTACTAGGAACGCCATAAACTTTTCCAAGTATGAGATGACCTAATTTTGAGCAATGGAACTCCTACGCATGAAAGTAGCAATTAAGAATGCCTACGTATCCTTTAACCAGTACTGAATTGCATGACAGGGCGGTCACATGGGATCATAAGTTCTATTAAGTCAATACATAAGCGAACAGCCCCGCAATTAATAACGGGAATTAGAGCGATAAACATTAACCTTTCGAAGTCAGTAATGCATCCACATAATGAATAAACATCCAGTTCCTATCTCCGCCGAAACGTGTGGTTAAGAAATGTTAGAGCATTTATGGTGTGGCATTAACGAATAACTACAAAAAACATTCGCAGAAAACACGCTGCGTCTCCCTTACAAAAACCGACCCATTCATTGTATTCTGGGAAATAAACGGTAGGTGACATTTGAGATTCACACGGAGTTGTCTATGAAATCTACCGTGTCCTTGGATCTAAAGCTGTGTAGTTTGATACCAATGATGCGGATAAAGCTGATGCCTGATCCTATAACCTGAAAAAGGAAACAGCATGTTCCTACAAAACGTTGATAAATTTCCACGACACTATATGGAGTCACATTCCACAATACAGAAACTCTTGAAAAAATATGTTGGTTTAAAAAATCGTTATGAGGACATGCATGAATCCATCATGTGGGCAAAATGCCGAGTTACTTCATGCAAAAACAAGTGCTAAGACAAATACTTAAATGGGTATCTGGTTTCCAATTAATGGGACAATTTTCCTATTCACAGTAAAAGTAGGCATGAGCTCATAAATTACTCTTCTGAAAGCTTTAACAATGTGTTCACAAAATTCAGTTTCCTTGCCGTAACTAACAGAATACCTCTGTAAGGACCAATGTTACAAAATCCAGAATTTCCTGAATCCGAACGTGCGGGACACGACAAAACGAGCTTAAGGTAACATCTTATCGAGCACTTTAATTCAAAGCAGGAATGTGCTTTCCTTAACGTAAATGAGTCACGCAATGGTTACAATAGGCCAAGAAAACGAGCGACTTCACGTTATGGTTACACGCTTCCTCCTGGGTATCTCAACAGTGCGTAAAGATAACACATTGATGCAATTAGTACCGTTGCACGTAGACACAAAGTTCCGTTCTTTCATAATTACTCGTCTCTCAAAACACACTAAAGTTTATTAAATAAAGGTGTATCGGATATGTAGTTCTCGCGGCAGTTCCAAAAATACCGTCTTCTGACATGACTCAAGTGTATTTGGGTGGGTACGTACCAACATCATGAAGGAACGTATCTACCAGATTACAAGATACCACACGCCAGACGACGGTATTTCAATCATTATCCCTATGTGCATCTAATTCGGAGACAGCTGGTGAATCCATCTTCAGCGTAGCTTGAAGGCAGCGGGCTGCTTCGAGAAGCTAGTACATACCTATTGGCCGAACTACCTTACACATAGTCCCGAAAGACTTATCTCAAAGAGGCAGTATCTGTATGCCTAGTAATTTCAAAACCTCTTATCTCAACAGCAGACCTACAAGCGTCTTCGACGAACAGGAAACCTAACCGTGAATTAGTCTACTCCTAATGAGGCGAGGCGCATGGACAGCGGTTGAAGTTCAACCTGTTCCCCACGTGAACAACACTGCCATGACAACTTTGTGTGCTCTGCTGTTGCCGTATTATGTGCATAGGCGGGGGACCCGTCAAGCACCTGACACTTTCCATGCGCCAAAGATAAACTTAGCTGTAGGGCCTCCTTTGTATTAAAACAATCAGTTTCAAGACAGATGGTGTTTATACCATCCAATCTCCAACCTCACTGACATCTGACTGTCCCTAGGGCCTGCTGATGTATAAGAATCTCTATCTAACCGCGGTTTTGCTAATCGCAGGTTTCTTGCATCTGCCCTATGAATTGGCATATAATTTTTCCAAACACGGTATCTGGCTTTACGCATCAGCAGTTTTTGTCTAAACTCAGGAAAAAATCGTTGGCTTTCGAACAGAGAGAGACTTTCAGAGTACAGGTCTGCAAGGTATCATAAAATAGTTTTCTAGTCTACAGTTATAATGGTGGTGCACGTTTTTGTGATATAGTCGCGTTTGCGTTCCTGCCGAACGCCTATTACAAAGGCTCAGTTTGTACGTCTGTAGGCATAAGAGAACTATAAAAGAGCTAAATTGTTTTTCATTTGATTTTATATTGGGATATTTAAATAAAATTTCATTGAAATTTGACAAAAAATTCAGGCACTTCTCAAGTAGACTTGAACCGGGTTTTGAGCATATTTAATGCTTAACTCGTTCGTAACTCGCTAGACATCTATCGGCGCGAAAAACTTTCGCAACAAAGTTTGTAGACTAAGGAGGATCAGAAAGGTTGTGCCCCATATAAATTTTCAGCAGCTCTCATATTTTAGAAACGACTCAGCAAACGGAATCCAAAGTAATTATTACTGTGAAATATTGCAGACCGTCCATGTAACGACTGTATACTAATCTCCCCAGGTGCGTGCAGTGAACGCATGACAAAATAGAGAAAACATTGTTTTTGTATTTCACACTACAGCCCGAGTGAAAAAGGTTACGTTTTGACGTCAGCAGCTTAAAGGGCAGTCAATATACAGAGATGCTTAAAGTTCCTTCCGAAGGTTGATATTGTGATGCTACTCACAGACACATAATGTCTTCGCCTAATCTCTCCTTCGTTAAAACGCAAAGCCTATGAGAACACATGCTCCCACCCCATTTCGACTTTGGAATTCGGTGGTAAACTTTCATGAAATATGGTCGGTCTATTAACGATGGACCATGGAACCCATCCTCAACCCCATACTTCTTAATTTCCTATAATGATAACAGCATCACTCGGCGAACTTGCGAGGTGAAACGGACATTACAGCCACTTACTTAGTCCCTAAAAGGAAGTAAGGTAACAACTTTTGGAAACTATATAACTTCTCTTTAAATAATACTTTTGTTTTTTCTTCAAAATATCAAATAACCTGTCTGCCATGCAAAAAGTTCATTCACTTTCGATTAGATAGAAATTACTTAAACCACCAAGATATGCATATACAAGTTTGTACGAAAACACGTCATACACATCCCTACAAATACACCTGTGAAATGCTGTTCGCAAGCCCCATGTCCATAAGTACTGCATGTCTCTCTCTCAACCGTATAGCAGTCGGGTTGTGAAGACTACATATAGTGCCTAACTGAAAACACTGTACGTGTGAAGATGTTTTTAAACTGTCCGACAGGTGCTTCACAACCGCAAAAACTGCTGCGGAAACTACGTAATTTGCTTCCTTAAAAGTATCATACTGATACACAGCGAATTCCACTTACTTCGCTTCAGCAACTAAGTCGGTCAACCGGCACAAAACTATCACATCCGAAATGTTACCTCACAAAACAAAACCGAAAAAAGAACAAGGAGAAGAAAAGGAGGAGTAGAAACAATAAACACCGCGGAAATAAAACTGCCACACGGTGCCTTGTTTTCCGTTTACCAGAACTGCAATTATCATCGAATGTGTTCAGAAAATCGGCAACGAAAACACATGCAAAAAGAAAAATCAAACAAAAACAAAAAACACATCTTTCCTCAGGAATCTAGGCGCCAGAAGGGTGACATGAAACAAGTTCCATACTGGAGATACAAATAAGAGGCCACCCGGCCTAAATTCAGTCACCACGGCGACCTTTCAGCCGGTATCTGTGCTCCTCAGCCTCGAGAAACATCCTGTCAGTGAATATGTACGATACGTACTGCAAACAGCAGCAGCAGGAGCACAACCACCACCACAACCAACAACAAGCAAGCAAGTGATTTAGAGGAATTCAAAGTAGAGCAATGACACAAAAAGGCAAGACGTGCAACACACACAAGCAGGAAGTTTTTAAAGAGAAAATAAGAAACAAACTTAAATAATGGACAGCATGTAAGTAATACAGACATACTATTAACGAAGAAGATACGTTCCTATGGCTGTCGATGGGAGATCTGAAAGCAGTAAACGAAGGTGAAATAATAGCAGCACAAGATCAGGCATTAAAAACGGGGGCTGGATAAAACAAAAATACTGAAAACAGTAACAGATGCCAAACGCAGACTATGCCAACAATATTACGAGGCTATAGACCACGTTATACCAGCGTACACAATATTCGCACACGAACAATGATTTTTGGCTTACAACAGAAATACAGCATATGTTGAATGTTATGGACAAAGACGATACCAGCACGCTAATAATAGGGACGAATGAAACCAACTCAAGTCATTCAGAAAATATCTGAGCAAAATGCCCGGAAAGAACGGCAGCAAGACACTACAGAAAACAAACATGCAGGCTACATACTGAACACTTACACACATACGAGTATTCTGGAAATATTACATGTACCATATATTGTAACCACAAATTTGTTACATTATACATGTAAAGAGAATGCCTCGTAATAGATTACCTAGGATAATGAAACACTATACCCCAACTGGCAGAAGGAATAATGGCAGACCTTTGAAGAGACTTCTGGATACGTGAGACCGGAACGGGTCAATAAGCGGCCCAACTCCATGACAGATAAATGATGATGATTATACTCCCTTTAAAAATGTTTGATTCAGGTGTATATGCCTGTTAATACCCTGTATAGAGATGATAATGATGAGGATAATAATAATAAAGTGGACGTAGCCTAGAAATATCTGCAGCGTCACTGATAACCCACTGTTCTCCTAGAGTTTCATCTGAATTTATATTCAAACGCTCAATATTATCTTATGACCTCCACCTAACATGTAGACAAAACGATAAAACAGTTGCGGCTGTCTTCTTTCCGGCCAAGGTAGACAGTACACTACTGAACAAATAATATACTCCACATTTGTTTACAGCTGCCATCTTGTAGTATTAAGTAAATATCCCTCAATCCATTCACGGATACAAAGTCGTAAAAAAATTCGACCGAATATAAAGTCGGTTCGCTAACAACCTGTATTTTCAATTTTTGAGACAATAACGATTCTACAGTGTGTTCGCAAAGATTCGCGCTACAAGGCGCATGTGTGACTGTACACTGAGGGTAATGACAGCCTACTTCAAAACACGAGGTCATGGGACGTCTCCAAAACAGTTCCAAGTACGACCAAAAGGTGGAGTTGCGTCGCAGCTTGTTCCACAATGCAACTAGCAGAGGGCAGCAGTGTATGCCCATATTCAAACAAATCCAACAGATGGCCGATGTCTTCATGACACGACAACCTAGCATTTTGTAATAGATTAGCATGACCATGCAGGTAAGCACATGCCTCCTCTTGACGTTACCGATGCGGCGACATTACCTGGAAACGACTGGGAAGAACGCACTGTTACTGCTAGGTCACTTGTAAATTCAATTATATTAGATTTAGGAATAGTACTCAGAAATGAAGTGTCTAAAATAATATCATTTCCTTGCAACCGGTCCCTTATAGTGCAAATTATGTTGTTCGTGGAGTTGGAAAGCGTTTATGAAGATCGTTCTTTCCGTTCGTCGGTACGCATGTAACTCTAGCACAGTTTAATGGGTTTTCATGAAACGGAATGAAATTATTAGGAAACGTTGGTTACACTTGGACAAAAGCAATGGAAATTTTACAAGACCTACGCAGCTCAAGCAAACCCCACTACGTACATACGTACTCCATGGAGCAGAGTCCTTCTTGAGAAGCCAACCGGTTTTCAGCTAGTCAAGAAATTCCCCGCATTTTATTGAACCATAAAGATTATTACCGCATTCACAAGGGCCCACCACATGTCCTTATCCTGTGCCAGATCGACCCAGTCCATACTCCTACATCCCACTTCCCTGAAGATCCATCTTAATATTATCCTCCCATCTAAGCCTGAGTCTCCTAAATGGCCCCCTTCCCTCAGGTTTCCCCACCAAAACCCCGTATACGCCTCTCCCCTCACCTATACGTACAACATGCCCCGCGCATCACACTCTTCTCGATTTTATCACACGAACAATATTGGGTGAGGAGTACAGATAATTAAGTTCCTCATCATGTTTTTTCTCCACTACCCTGTTACCTCGTTCCTCCTAGGCCCAAATATTCTTCTCAGCACCCTAAGCCTGCGTTCCTCCCTTAATGTCAGCGACCAAGTTTCACACCCATAAAAACAACAGGCAAAATTATAGATCTGTATGTCCTAATTTTTAAATTTTTGGATAGCAAACTGGAAGACAAAAGATTCTACACCGAATGATATCAGGCATTCCCAGACTTGTCTGCTATTACGTTCTTCTTGAATAGAGGTTTGATCTGTGAAGGTTGTTCCCAAATATCATAACTCTTCCACTATTTCAAACAAAATATTACCAGTCTTTATATTGTGATTTCGTCCTGCATTCTGATATCCATAAATAGCCATGTACTTATTTTAAACAGCATTTACTTCTGGTCCAATCAACGTACTAGCCACTACCAATGTTTCTGCGTTTTCCTTTACAGTATGTACACTTCCTCCCAATATATTAACATCATCAGCATACGCCAGAAGCTGAAGTATACCATTTACTTTCAAGCTATGCTGGTTTACCTGAACCCTCTTAATGGAGTATTCTGAAGCAAAGCTCAAATGCAATGGCAATAGAGCATCTCCTTGTTTCAAGTCATTCCTAATAGGAAACCTGTCAGACTTTTTGCCTTCCCGGACTCTGTTATACCTTTCAAACACATTTTTATTAGCGTTACGTGTTTCATGTGAAAAAAAACTCCGTGGCCTTAGTCCGCGAGCGAACTATACCGACAGAGCGGCCGCCGCCGGTCGGCGAAGTTAGTGCCCAAAATTAATGACAATATTGTACAAGACCTCCCTCCTAATTGAATCATTAGCCTTTTGAGATGTATAAACAGCTGATGCACTGTTTCATTGTATTCCCGTTTTTTCTCATATATTTGACGAATGCAGAATATATGATCAGTAGTTGACCTGTTGCGTCGCAAGCCACATTGATAATCCCCAATAATTTCCTCTGAATATAGAGTTAAACTTGGCAGCAGGATGTTGGATAAATTTTTGAACGTAGCTGGCAAAAGTGATATGCCCCTGCAATTACTACAGACTGATTTATTGCCCTTCTTATAGAAAGGTACAATGATCAACTCCTTCCTCTCCTCAGCCAATTCCTCCTTATTCCAAATAGAAATAATAAGTTTGGATCTCATAGAAAATTTTTCTGCCTCCTGCCTTAATCAATTCTGCTGGTATTCGATCAATATCTGGTGATTTGTGACTTTTTAGTTTTTCAAGGTCCAACTCAACCTCAAGGACACTTGGGTAAGGCACTAGTGGTTCAGCTGTGTGCATTTCTATCTTCCTACCATCATTAACCCCATGTTGTACATTCAATAGCTGGAAGAAATAGTTCCTCCACCTAGCCACATACTGTGGGAGTCTGCAACCAAATCACCCTTCTCATCCTTTACTATATTAGTTCTAGGCTGGTACCCCTTCTAAAGTCAATGATGACCCAATACATTTTTATCCTAAAGTTAGTTTTAGGTTCCTCAGTGTTAGCTTTCAAATATGCCTTCTTTTTGTTCCTGAAATGTCTGCTAGCATCACCTCTCACATTGTTCAGATTCTCTACACTACTTTGGCTTGGATCCTGCATCCACTGCATTTTAGCCTGCTTCCTTTGATCTAAAAATCTAAACAATCTTCATCAAACCATGGCTTATGCTGCAATTCATGCAGACCTAGACTGTCTGTAGCTGAGGTTTTGATATTCTCTTTAATGTTCTGCCAAGTCCTATTTATGTCCTCGTTATCGTTCAGGTTCTCCAAAGCTGCAAACTTGTTTGTAATCTGAATATGATACTGTTTCCTAACCTCCCGCTCATTTAGCTTCCTCAGATTAAATCTTTCACCATCAAAGTCTGTGCTACGTGCTTCCTTACTTACTTTT
>Ga0268261_10001769_pt1 | contig 15161 bp, 13 predicted proteins | sample TergutNc150P1_FD_190353 | JGI IMG/M metagenome (GOLD analysis project Ga0268261, IMG submission 190353) | Nasutitermes corniger P1 segment gut microbial community from laboratory colony in Florida, USA - Nc150 P1 (SPAdes) (version 2) | ecosystem: Host-associated > Arthropoda: Insects >... | reverse complement strand
ACCGTCAATCGCACCGCAATGGGTTGTTCATCTTCCCCATCCCCCGCAGTTACCCCATCCAGGTAGGTGATGTTCCACGCTTCCACTACCTCATCGTTCAGCCAGCCCATATAACCGTTGATGCCGCTTTGCACCCATATGCCAACTTGATCAGGTAGGGCTGCGACCAAGGCGGTTTGCTCGCCGATCCGTTCTTGTGCCGTGCGGGCCAGCAGCGGAGCCGCGATCTGAACTGCGGTGACTGGGGCCGATGGCGGTTCGGCTTTAGCGAAACCCGGGAACACAACAGCAGTAAAGCCTGCTGTCCCACAAACCACCAGGGCGGTTACCCCCAATGCAAACCGGAACCGGCGGTGCCTCAACTCCCGCTCAGTGGCAGTTTTCACCGTAGGCTTCTTCGTTGGAGCAGTTTTTGCAGTGCTTACGTTTTCTGTGCTCGCCTTTGCTGGGCGCATTTTTGTAGGTTGCATGTTAGATGATGCCGCCCGAGCGCTGTTTGTACCTGCCCTAGTAGCAACTGATTTCGGAGCAGTTTTCGGCCCCAGCGTTTTGGCTGGTTTAGCTTTGGAGTTCTTGAGTTTCGGTGTTGCCGCTTCCGCCGCCCTTGACGCAGGCTGCCCCCCCACAGCGCGTGCCTTCAATGCTGGATTAGCATTGGTCACCGCTGCAGTTTTCTTAGCAGCGACCTTTTTTTGTGCCGCGAGGTTGGTCGCACCACCTCTCTTTTTGGCCCGTCCAGGCTCTAGCACCGCGTTTTTGCTGGTAGGGCGCGCCGCCTTAGCGCGCGGAGCCTGGCCCTGAGGCGAGGCTTTAATATTGGTTACGCGCGAGGTAGGCATAGCTAAATCGTACGCTGTCCGATGCCGTAGACGGTGATTTGGTCCATGGTGTCCGTTACATCTTAAGCATGGCAACTAAAACCAAAACCGCCGCCCCCGGTCATGGCGGTTACCACTGCACCGAATGTGGTTGGGCCTGCGCTAAGTGGGTGGGGCGCTGCGGCGAATGCCAAGCGTGGGGCACCATTATTGAGGTGGACGATGCTGCGGTGCCGCGCACGGTGGCTGCTCGGGTTGGTGCGACACGGTTGGCTGTACCTATTAGCCAAATCTCTGCCACTGAAGCGCTCGCTGCACCCACTGGCGTTGCCGAGGTGGATCGCGTGTTGGGCGGTGGTTTGGTTGCCGGGTCAGTCATCTTGCTCGCAGGTGAACCTGGCATTGGCAAGTCCACCTTATTGCTCGAGGTTGCCGCTAATTATGCCGCTGGTGCTGCCCGGAAAGTCCTGTACTTAACGGGCGAAGAATCCGCTGCCCAAGTGCGTTCCCGGGCGCTGCGGGTGGGCGCGTTAGCGGGCCAACTTTATTTGGCTGCCGAAACAGACTTGGCCCAGGTTTTGGGACAAATTGAAGCGTTGGCGCCGGATTTGGTGATTGTGGATTCGGTGCAAACCATTGCCTCTACCCAAGTGGAAGGCTCCCCCGGCGGCGTTGCCCAAGTGCGGGAGGTAGCGGGCGCGTTGATTGCTGCCGCCAAAACCTCAAATGTGCCAATGGTGCTAGTTGGCCACGTGACTAAGGATGGTTCCGTGGCCGGTCCACGTACTTTGGAGCATCTAGTTGATGTAGTTTTGCAGTTTGAAGGTGGCGACCCCGGGTTGGCTGCCGCGTCTCATTCTGCGTTGCGGATACTGCGCGCGTTGAAAAATCGTTTTGGCCCTACCGATGAGGTGGGGTGTTTTGAGTTAGGTGAAACCGGGCTAACTGGCTTGGCTGACCCGAGCGGCTTGTTTTTAACCCAGCGGGGCCAACCCGCCCCCGGAAGTTGTGTAACCGTCACTTTGGAGGGGCGCCGACCGTTGGCCGTGGAGTTGCAAGCTTTGGTAGCTCCGGCGCATAACGCCAATCCGCGCCGGGCCACTTCGGGCGTGGAATCAGCCCGTTTAGCTATGTTGCTGGCCGTCTTGGCCCGCCACGCAGGCATCCCCATTACCGACCGGGAAGTATACCTAGCCACCGTGGGCGGCGTGCGGCTCACTGGCCCCAGCGGAGATTTGGCGGCGGCCCTTGCCATCGCCTCATCGGCCGCTAATTTGCCCTTGCCACCTGAGGTAATCGCCATTGGGGAGGTGGGCTTGGCGGGCGATATCCGCACCGTTACCGGGATCGCGCGCCGACTAGCTGAGGCCGAACGGCTGGGGTTTACCCACGCCTTGGTTGCGCCCGGCACTAAGCGATCCTTGCCCGATGCCGCGAGCCGAGCGACGGCAGAAGGCTCCGCCTGCGCACCACGGAAGCTCAAAATCACTGAAGTTACCGACGTCGGCCAAGCTGTTTCAACCTGCTTGGTCGGCAATTCAACAAAAGGCAGCCAATATCAAGTGGCCGCATAACCAATCTCTCGGTTTCGACCCAGGTGAAGATTCGCCAGGCCACTTAACCGCCCGCACCCTGTGGCATCCTGTGGACCCGCTGCCAGCGGCGCGTAACGCAGAACCTCAGAAATTCGATTCTGGTATCTATTTGCGGTTTGTGACCTGCATCGCAAGCGCACCTGCTCAAATCCCACGCAGTTAAGGTTTGAGTTACGATGTTAGCGTGGCAATTGACGCTGCCAAATGGGAGTTGATGCGGGACACGCTGCGTGCGTTGGCGCCCGGCACTGAACTCCGTGATGGTTTGGAGCGGATTTTGCGCGGGCGCACTGGCGGGCTGATCGTGATCGGTCTGGACAACGTGGTGGAAACCATTAGTTCTGGCGGCTTTGATGTTGACGTACCATTTAGCTCCACTCGGTTACGCGAGTTGTCCAAAATGGATGGCGGCGTGGTGCTGACTAATGATGCCACCCGGATCAAAAAAGCTGGCGTGCAGTTTTTGCCTGACCCCAAAATTCACACCTCAGAATCGGGCACCCGCCACCGCACCGCCGAACGCGTTGCCAAGCAAACGGGTTTCCCAGTCATTTCAGTTTCCGCCTCAATGCGTACGGTGCAGTTGTACATGGGCGAATTCCGCCATGTACTGGAAGCTAGCGATGCCATATTAAGCCGCGCTAACCAAGCTCTAGCTACCTTGGAACGCTACCGGGCGCGCTTAGATGAAGTTTCCGGTACCCTGTTTGCCCTGGAAGTTGAAGACTTAGTTACCGTGCGTGACGTCTGCGTGGTGGTGCAACGCCTGGAGATGGTACGGCGCATTTCGCAAGAAATCAGCGGCTACATCATCGAACTGGGTACTGATGGGCGGCTAGTAGCGTTGCAGCTTGATGAATTAGTGGGCGGCATCGGGTCTGACCTGGAGCACGTAGTACGGGATTATGCCCCGCGCGCTGATGCAGGCAAACTTAACGCAATTGAAAACGGGTTGGCTACTTTGGACGCTTCGGAGTTGCTGGACCTCAGCCGCATCGCTTCAACCTTGGGCTTGCCTGGCGCTAATGAGAATTTGGATACTCCCGTGGCCCCTGGTGGTTACCGTTTGCTTTCCAAAGTGCCCCGTTTGCCCGAGGTAGTGCGTGACCGCATCGTGAATCATTTCGGTTCCCTGCAAAAGTTGCTGGCTGCTTCGGTTGATGAACTGCTTACCGTTGAGGGCATCGGCGAACAACGTGCCCGAGCCGTGCGCGAGGGTATGTCCAGGTTAGCTGAATCATCCATCCTCGAACGTTACGTATAGTTAGCCATCATCACCATCAGAGACGGGCAGTTCCGTACCCGCGCTAGTGGTATCCGACAAGCCGCCGGGATCAGTGGTCGGTGGGTCAGCGGGTTCTAGTACGCTAGGTACAGAAAGTTCCGGAGTTACCGGCGCTAATGTCTCGTCAACAGTGGTGGCTGGTTCGGGTTCCGGCTCTGGCACAACGGGACCTTGCACGATGACGATGCCGGGGTCAGAATCGGAGTGAGCTACTTCAGCTAGGCTGGCAATTAGCTGCCAGGAGCCTGCTGGCAATGGTGGCTGGCCACCTGTGCAAACACCAGGGCTGGAGGTATGGCCGTCCCAAGCCAAGTCCCAAGTAACCTGCATGCCCGGCCCCACCAACAGTTTCCGCTTGCCTTGCGGGTTGCAATCAGCCCAAGAAAAGGCGTTATTACCGCTGGTGTCTACCATACGGAAACGTAAATTTTCCATCCCGCCATTGACCAGGCAGGGGTAACGCCCGCTATTGGTAGCGACAATATGAATACCTGTCGCCTCGCCGTATTGCAAGGCAGTGCGCTCAGTGCGCACGCTAAGGGTAAGGGACGATGCTGCACAGGCCACGGCTGGCCCGGAAACATCAACCGGCTTAGGTGGATTGATTTTATTAGCAGGCAGTGAAGGCTCTTCAACCCGGATAAACCGCGAAATCAGGTTGGTTTCCCGCACGTATTCGGCGGCGACACCCACTGCCGAGCCTAAGGCCACACCCCCGGCAATCATCAAAGTCAGCGCCATCGTAAATAACGCCCCCAACAGGCGGCGGCGCCGCTTTTGGCGTTTTTTAAGTTCTAAGGCACGGGCAGCGGCAACTTGGGCGTTATTAACCCGCGTGCTATTGACACGCGAATTATTGGCCCGGCTCATAGTGGTGTTTTACCACATTTGCCCGGTTACAAATAGCGTAACATTCTAGTGTTGCCCAAGGTGTTAGCTTTAACACGCGCTAAATCCAAAAACTCTGCTACCCCATCATCGTGGCTCAACAATAACTCATCAAACAAGGGCCCTGGTACTTCTACCCCAGGCAACGCAGTAAATCCATGGCGGGTAAAGAATTCCACTTCAAAAGTCAGGCAAAAAACTCGGTTAATTTCCAATTCCCGTGCCCGGTTAACCAAGCGTTCCAGTAAGGCCGACCCGATACCGCGCCCTAAAAATGGCGGATGCACCGCTAACGTGCGAACTTCGGCTAAATCTTCCCAAAACACATGCAGAGCGCCGCAGCCCACCACGGCGTCTGCCACCTCAGCCACCAAAAACTCTTGCACCGATTCATAAAGCGCCACATGCTGTTTAGCCAACAAAATGCCTTGCGCAGCATACGGTTCGATGATGCTGCTGATCGCTGGCACATCGCGCGGCAATGCGGACCGGATTATCACATCGGTCGCATTAGGTAGTTGGTTGGGCATTTCAGGTAATTGGCTGGGCAAGTTGTTCATTTCTCGGCGGCGCAAACTCGGCAAACTGCACTTTACCGCTAAAGTAACAGTTAAATAAACCAGCTTTCGCTAAATGTGTTTTCTAAGGGGACCAGCATGGCTAATTCAGCATTAACAGCGGAGTCACGGGCGCGGGCTTTGGAGCATTTACGCCGTTCAGCAGAACCGGGCCGCGAGTTGGATGTGCTAGTAGTTGGGGGCGGCGTAACCGGGGCGGGGGTAGCGCTTGATGCTGCGACGCGCGGTTTGGATACCGTAATCATTGAAGCTCAAGATTGGTCAGCGGGCACCTCATCGCGTTCTTCTAAATTAGTGCATGGTGGTTTGCGGTATTTGCAAATGTTGGATTTCCATTTAGTACATGAAGCGTTAACCGAACGCGATTTGTTGCTCAAGTATATTGCACCCCACTTGGTTAAAAAGGTGCCTTTCTTATTCCCGATGGAACATCGGCTATGGCAGCGGGCCTTTATTGGTTCCGGTATTGCGCTTTACGATTTGTTAGCCTCCATTGGACCGGGGCGTGCTACCCCATTCCACAGGCACCTTTTCAGGCACCAATTGCGCCGCGATTTCCCAGATATGGCGGAAAGTGCCGCAGTGGGCGCAATTCAATATTGGGATGCGACAGTTGATGATTCCCGGCTGGTTATCACCCTAATAAGAACCGCCCAAAAATACGGCGGTTATGCGGCAACCCGCACCCAGTTAGTGGAACTAACCGAAGATGAAAACGGTAAAGTTAATGGCGCGGTAGTTATTGATCAAGAATCAGGTGAGCGCATTGAAGTTAAAGCGAAAGCGGTTATCAACGCTACCGGGGTTTGGACCGAAGAAACCGAAGCCTTAAGCGGTGAGGGCGGCCTACAGGTATTGGCTTCTAAAGGCATTCACATTGTGGTGCCGCGCGAATCAATTAGAGGTGAAAAAGGCTTAATTCTGCAAACTGAAAAATCGGTATTGTTTATTATCCCGTGGTCCCGCTATTGGATTATCGGCACCACTGATACCCCTTATGAACAAAGTCTACGTAACCCCGTGCCTACCGCCGCCGATATTGATTACGTGTTAGAACATGCCAATAAAGTTTTGGCTCACCCACTCACCCGTGATGACATCATCGGTACGTATGCTGGTTTGCGGCCTTTACTGCAACCGGGCACAAAGAAGGGCACCACATCGGCCAAAGTTTCCCGGGAACATACCGTCGCTTCGCCCAAACCTGGCCTGTGCGTGATCGCGGGCGGCAAACTCACTACTTACCGCGTGATGGCGGAAGATGCCGTTGACCACGCCTTAGGCGAGCGGGCCGAGGCACTGCCCTCCATCACGCGTGAAATCCCGCTGACTGGCGCAGTTGGGCTTGGCGCCGTGACCCGGCGCGCTAAAGATTGGGCCAAACAATTCGGTTGGAAATCCGCTCAACTTGACCACTTACTGCATCGCTATGGTTCAGACTTAACCGAGTTGATTGCCGCCTGCCAAGCTGACCCTAGCCTGGAAGTGCCGTTGGCGGGGGCGCCTGCTTATTTGCGAGCTGAAATTGCCCACGGCATCACCCATGAGGGTGCCTTGCACTTAGAAGATTTGCTGCTGTACCGCACTCGCCTAGATTATGAATCACCTGACCATGGCATTGCCGCCTTGGATGAGATTGCTGAGATCGCCGCGCCGCTACTCGGCTGGGCGCCTGAGCAAACAGAGGCCGAAAAAACTGCTTACCGGGAGCGCGTTGCCGCTTATGAGGCAGCTATCCAGCAAACCGACGATGGCGAGGCGCAAGCCTTGCGCGATGCTGCCCCCGAAATCACTCCGATGCTTAACCTGGCTTAACCGTACCCGTCGGTTGAGCAGCCGCATGGCGAGCGGCAGCGGTACGCCAAGCCCGCGCCGAAAGGTGGCTTGAAACTGCGGGTAACTAAACCCTACGCAGGCCCTCAAAAAGCTAAGTGTACGGCGAAGCGACTATGATTCTTAGCGTGACCCCTGCCCTGTTAACTGCCGAGGCGTTTGCATCCGAATTATTTGGCACTGCCATCTTGATGTTGCTCGGTACCGGGGTCTCCGCCAACTTGAGTCTGCCGCGCACTAAAGGGCAACAAGACCGAGGAACCTTAGCCGCTTCGACTTTCGGTTGGGGTTTTGCGGTATTTGTGGGCGTGTTTGTGGCTTTCCGCTCAGGTGCGCACTTGAACCCGGCCGTCACCATCGGGTTGTTAGTAGCGCGCGAGCCTTTTAATTCCGATGCCGGTTACCCGATTATTGCCCCCACTATTCTGAATGCCATTATTTATATTGCGGCACAATTAATTGGGGCATTTATTGGGGCCACTATCGCTTGGTTGGTTTACCGCCAACACTATGACCTGGCGGATGACCCGGAAAAGATTTTGGGCACGTTTTCAACCATCCCCGCGATCCACAGTCCGTTCCAAAACTTTTTAGTGGAAGCGGTGGGAACCTTTGTGCTGGTGTTTTGGGTGTTAGTTTCCGGGCCAACTCCCGAGGCGCTGGGGCCGCTGGCGGTGGCGTTGGTGGTGATCGCCATCGGGCTTGGTTTGGGTGGGCCAACTGGTTGGGCCATCAACCCAGCACGTGACCTAGGTGCCCGCTTTGCCCACGCCGTGGTTCCTATCCCCCGCAAAGGCGGCTCTGACTGGAACTACGCCTGGGTGCCAGTACTGGGTCCGCTGGTGGGCGGGGCACTCGCTGGGATTATCGGCAAACTCTGGCTGCCGTAATTGGCTGCCGCAACTGGCTGCTCCACAATAATTTACGATGCCGACTAGCGGTATCCCGGTGGGGAGCCGCCCCAAATCGCAGACCATAGATTACGATTTGGTATATGGCCGATTACATCCTGGCAATTGATCAAGGCACCACTAGTTCGCGCGCGATTGTGTTCACCAAGGATGGCCAAATCAAATCCGTGGGCCAGTTGGAACACCAGCAGATTTACCCTAACCCGGGCTGGGTGGAGCATGACCCAATCGAAATTTGGGATAATGTCCGTGAGGTAACCGGCCTGGCTTTAACGCGCGCCAATATTACTTACGCCGATGTTGCCGCCGTGGGCATTACTAACCAACGCGAAACCGCAATTGTTTGGGATAAAAATACCGGCAAACCCGTTTACAATGCAATTGTTTGGCAAGATACCCGCACTAATGAAACTTGTGCGCAATTGGCTGAACAATCGCCTGATGGTTTACACCGCTATAAAAAGATCACCGGTTTGCCCTTAGCTACTTACTTTTCTGGGCCAAAAGTTAAATGGATTTTAGATAACGTGCCGGGCGCACGCGAAAAGGCCGAGGCTGGGGATCTGCTATTTGGGACTCCAGATAGCTGGATTTTATGGCATATGACCGGCGGCCCTAATGGCGGGGTACATGCTACCGATGTTACTAATGCCTCGCGCACCTTGTTAATGGATTTGGAAACCTTGCAATGGCGCCCAGACATTTGCGCTGATTTAGGTATCCCGATGGCGATGCTGCCAGATATCCGCAGCTCATCGGAGGTTTATGGCACGGGGCGGTCACGCGGCTTAGTGCCAGGGGTCCCCATTGCGGGTATATTAGGTGACCAACAAGCCGCATCAGTTGGTGAAGTTTGCTTTGAAGTGGGCGACATTAAAAACACGTATGGTACTGGCTGCTTCTTATTAATGAACATCGGCCCTAAACCCATTTTCAGTGATCAGTTGCTGACTACGGTGTTATTCAAATTTGGGGAAAGTGCGCCAGCTTATGCCTTAGAAGGTTCAATTGCTAACTCTGGGTCCGTGGTGCAATGGTTGCGGGATAATTTGCATTTCTTTGAAAATGCCGCTGACATTGAAAAACTGGCAAAACAAGTAGATAACAACGGTGGCTGTTATTTTGTGCCCGCATTCTCTGGTTTATATGCGCCATTGTGGCGGCCCGATGCGCGCGGTGTCATCGTAGGTCTAACTGCTTTTGTAACCCGGGAGCATATTGCCAGGGCAGCCTTAGAAGCAGCTGCATATCAAACGCGCGCCGTTATGGATGAAATGCTGGAAGATTCCGGCTTTGAGATAAATGAATTAAAAGTAGACGGCGGCATGTCCGCTAATGAACTGGCAATGCAATTCCAGGCTGACCAGGCCGGGGTTGATGTGGTGCGCCCTGCTGTGCGCGAGACTACCGCCTTGGGTGCGGCTTATGCGGCAGGTTTGGCCGTGGGTTTCTGGGCTAATGAGGCCGAACTGAAAGCGAATTGGCAAGAGGACCGCCGCTGGCACCCCACCATGCCGGTGGCTGAGCGGGACCGCCTTTACCGGCAGTGGAATAAAGCCATCACCAAGTCACTAGACTGGGTGGATGAAGATACTGACATCCCGGCACAGCCCGATGTAGTGGTAGATGGCCCAGCCTCATCGTTCTTCAAAAAGACGCTCAGCCGCTTCACCAAGCCGAGGCCATAGCCCGGATGGTATTTGAGATTCTGCGTTCTTCGCACGCTTCGCGCACTCGCCGCAGAATGACGGTGGGGTTATGAACGAGCTATTCCCTAACAATCCGCACTTAAGCGCGCCCGCGCCAAGCGCCGAGCCAACGTTCCATTTGATGTACTTTGAGCCTCGGATTGCCGGGAATACGGGTTCAGCAATCCGCTTAGCAGCGGCCACTGGCGCGCGCTTGCATCTGGTGGAACCACTGGGGTTTGACTTATCGGAACCCAAACTCAAGCGGGCTGGGTTGGATTATCACGAGTTAGCAGTGGTGGATGTTCACCCTAATTTCGATGCGGCACTGACAGCGTTGCCCGGTAGCCGCGTCATTGCTTTTGAGGTGAGTGCCACGGCATCGTACACCGACGTGGCTTATCAACGCGGCGACGTTTTGCTATTTGGCCCCGAACCCACGGGCCTAACCGCCACCGAACTGGAACACCCGCGCGTCACCCACCGAGTTCGCATCCCGATGGTGCCGGGCCGCCGCTCCCTCAACCTCACCAACTCCGCCTCCATCGCCCTATATGAGGCCTGGCGCCAGATCGGTTTTATCGACGGCGAATAGTTCCTACGTAACAACTACACAACGATGGCATAACCGAACTCGCTTGGACTCGCGCGCACCATCGGGCACCATAAAGATAGAGCCTATGCGACTCACCAAAACGGCGGCCCTCCCGGTCCGCGCCCTCGCAGTTACTGCGCTTTTACTCCCCTTGGCCGCGTGTAACAATGAAGGCGGCAGCATTACCCCGCCCCCAGCAGCCCAAGGTGGCGGCGACACCCCCATCATCGAAACTCAACCCGCTCAGCCCGGCGATGTGGAACTGACTTTCCGCTGGTGGGGCGGTTCGGACCGCCAAGAGCGCACGCTCAACGCGATTAGGGTTTGCGAAGAAGAAAACCCGGGCATCCACATTAACCCGCTGCCCGTTTCGTTTGATGGTTTCTACGATCAGATCATGGTGGAGTTCGCCGCGCAAAACCCGCCAGACATTTTCCAGATGGACGTGGGCCGCCCGCGTGAATTTGGTTCCAATGGCCTGCTGCTACCGCTGGATGGGCTAGTTGACCTGGATGTTTCGCCCTCCATCCTGGAAGAATCCAGTTACGATGGCCAGATTTTTGGCGCTGCTGCCACGGCTAACGCTCCCAGTATGTTGGTTAACCCGCGCCTGTTCCAAGAAGCTGGCGTCACCCTGCCACCGGAGGGCCACATCTGGACTTGGGCCGAGTTTAATGACCTGACCCACCAACTCGCAGCCAATTTGCCCGCTGGCGATTATGCTGTGGAGTTTGCGCCGGTGAACTTGCTGCCTGCCTGGATCACGCAGCGCAACGGCATCGGCCCGTACACCGCAGATGGCGAAGTAATTGTGCCACCGGAACAATTGGCGCAGTTCCTTGACTTCTACCAAGGCCTAGTGAACGATGGGGTAGCCCCGCCCGCCGCGCAAGTCGGTGAAACCTGGACCGTTGGCCCAGAAGAAACCCTGATGGGCCGGGGCCACGCCGCGATCACCTTTGTACCTTCCAGCTCCGTTACCGCGTTTAGCTCCGCGAGTGGCGATGATCTGCTCTTAGAACGCATTCCGGGCGATGATTCCGAAGCCCACATCGGTACGCTGGTCAACATCGGTATTTACTGGGGCATTTCGGCTTTCACCGAGCACCCGGTCGAAGCAGGCATTTTTGTTAACTGCATGATTAACAGTGAAGCCGCTGGCGAATACCTGGGTGTGGAACGCGGCGTGCCGCTGAACACCCGCGTGGCTGCCGCCATCGCACCTGGGCTAAATGAGGTTAGTCAGCAGCAGGTGGAATACATGGCAAACGTGATCAACTCTGGCGCTGGCACTAACCGCGGCGTTCCCGGCGCTGGCCAAGCTCCTGAGTTCACCAACCGTGCGGTGCAAACTGTTTTGTTTGACCAGGCTGACTCGGTAACGGCTGCCCAGACCTGGATTTCGGATATGCAAGATTCGATCAACAACGCCCGCGTTAACTAACCAATTCCGGTGGTTGAGCGGCCGCGCATCCCATCGCGCGTTGTCGAAACCAAAGGAATCAATTGAGTCTGGGGCTGCCTTACTGGCGGCCCCTATCTCTTTGCCTACTTACTTCTTTTCTGCCCGATGGCGCAGCGCAGGTTTGGCCTCCCGCTGTCGCTCGGTCCGCGCTGAATTGTCCACGCCGGTTGGTAGGTTCATAGGCGTAGGCAAAACTACCGAACAAAGGACAAGAAAATGTCTTCACTGCCCACTGTTAAAGGCTTCTTAGGCGAAACCCCCAAGCTGGAATTCGCGCCCGGCTCCAACCCTCCGGCTGATTTGGCGGTTGAAATTCTGCACGAAGGCGATGGCCAGGTGGTGCAGGCTGGCGACACCATCGAAGTGAACTACCTAGGCGAAACCTGGGGCGGCGTGGAATTTGACAGCAGCTTCCGCCGTGGTGACACGGTTGAGTTCCCCATCGGCGTTGGCATGGTAATCAAGGGCTGGGATGAGGCCCTAGTGGGCCGCAAAGTTGGCGACCGCGTACTCATTTCCATCCCGCCGCACAAGGGTTACGGCGTTCACGGCATGCCCGCCGCTGGCATCAAAGGCACCGACACCCTAGTCTTCGTCGTTGACATCGTAGGCGTCAGCTAAAACACGGAAACCTCATTCCATAATGGAACATATCTGCTGCCAGGCAGCAGCATGTTGTAAGTACAGCACACCGGAGTGGTAATTTTCCCCGTTGCGGACTTTAACGTCCACGATGGGACCATAGCCGGTGTGCTGTAAGCCATGCTTATTCGGGTTGATGATGTCGTACCCGTCATAAACATTAACCCACGGCGTTTCCCGGCAATGGTCCGCCCAATCTTGTACGCCGGGCAGCAGTTCTTGGCGCACGCGCCTTAGCCCCAGCGGTGAGCCTGAAGTTACCAAGACTTTCGGCTCATCGCCCTCTTGCAAATAAGCCGCCAATTCCAGCGCGATGACGGAGCCCAAGCTGTGCCCCCACAGCACATACGGCCCAGCCGGGAGTTGGTTAGCCAAACTGGCCAGTACCCCTTCGCGCCGGTTTGCCATGGCTAGGTATTCCCAAACCTCATGCAAACCACCAGGGTTGATACTCAGGTTCCGCGCCGCATCGGCACCGTTATGCACGATGTTGAGATCACGCAGCCGCGCAAAGAACCCAGTTCCCGCTGCCCTAGCCGGGAAGGGCCGTTGGCCACAGCAATCGCACATTACTTCTTTATCGGGCAACCGAAGTAGGCGCTGTTCCCCGGCCGGGTGTTGCCGTAGCTTGCGCACGCCCCGGCCCGATGGTGGGTCAACGTACTCCAGCATCACCACGTCCATCTGTAAAATATTGATGCCAACTTTTTCCAGCCCAGCAATAATCGGTTGGCGGTGATTTTCCCGCCTTTGTTCCCGCTGCTGCGGAGTTAACCGCCGGGACCCTGCCCCATGAATAAAAGCGACTGAAAACTGCACCGACACAATCCCGTCCTAGATTCTGCGACTTCGCGCAGAATGACAAAGAGCCGGTATGGCCACTAGGCCAATCATCGCGACCAGGCAACCGCCACCACCACCGGCGCCCTTCGCAACTCCTCCGCCACGCACCCCACCGTCATGCTGCGCGAGGTAACTCCGTGGTTTCGAGACGCCGCTTGGCAGCTCCTCGACCGACGGACTTAAGTGAGCTTTCACTTCCGGGGTCAGCAAAGGCGAATGAACGGTAAACTCGTTGGTGGTCATCGTATCTGAACTATTTTCCCAACCGGGAAAATGCTGGTTGAGCATCCCCGCTAATTCTGACTCGGACGCTTCGCCATCGGGCATGGGAACAAAAACAAAGTCCGAGGTAATTGGCGTTCCAATCGAATCTTCCCGGCCAGCTGGCACTCCCGTGAGCAACCACTTATCGCCAACGCGCAATACCCCGCGCTGATTCACCACTATTCCGGCTGCCGGGTGCCCGCGCCACCACTCCTCCGGGTGCTCCCCAACCCACCGGTAATCCGTACGGAAATCTCGCGTCCGCTCAAAACGTCTATATCGCACGCGTTATGCCTCCCCGCAACCGGCGTAGTTTTTGGGAGTGCCACGTAGAGGGAATTTTCGGTGAGCGCATTGAGGAACAGGCAGCGGGCCGTTTGCCCGTCGGCGTAGCTGTGCCGAGCGCCAGCGCAGTGACAAACTTAAGCGAATAAAAGTTCCCTCGAAACCGGCACTCATGAACTCGGCCAATCGCGGGTGCGGTCGTATTCACCGGACATGGATTCGCGGGTGGTGCGGATGCCCCGCAGGTCGGAGCGCAAGGAGTCCATCTGGACGTTTAGGGCACCGAGGCGCTTTTGGTCTAGACGTTTGTTACCAGTGATGATGTACAGCAGGTGAACTAAGGGATTACGTTCGCGGTAAAGCTTTTCGCGTTCAATGCCTTCTTTTTGGTCCCGCTCATAAGCAAGTCGCTGGTCGAGTTCTTTACGAGTGGCAGCCACGGCATCAGTCACCAACGCGGCCAAGATTGGTTCAGCCCCCTTAATATGCCTTGAGGCGGGGGTACCATCGGCGTTAGTGCGCACGGCAAAGTTGGCACGCATCTGGGAACCATCATCGCGGACCACCCAAGCGCCATCTTCCTCTTCACCCCAATCAGCCCCCGTGAAGTAGATCGGCCCGATGGTGTCAACCGGGGCGTACAAAACGGCGTGGTCTGTTGCGAGATCCTGCGTCTGCGCATCGCTACGCGCAGGATGACGGGAAAGGCCCATTTCGGCACGGTAGGTTTTCGCGATGTCGCCATAAAGCCATTGGACTTGACCAAACAACTCTGCCGCCCGGTCGGTGTCACCGCCGTTATCGTCGAAATAGCTTTCACATTTGACCGGCGCCAAAATTAAGCGGGTGCTGTCGCCTTGCATGGCCCTAGTTTTGGCCCACTCGCGCACAAAGTCGGCGACCTCACCCACGCGCAGCAGTTCCAAAATGTAAGGCACGTGGCTGCTATCCACTTCCATCAGAACCGTGGCATCAATTGGGATGATCACGCATTGCGAATCCGCGAGCGCCTTTTGGTATTCACCCATGCGCGCCGGGTCCAACATCCACCCACCAGGCAAATCATGGAACACTAGGTCCAACTCGTAAGTGCTGGAGCCTGGCGCCGAGACTTTTAGCGTGTTGGTTTCGCTATCGGTGCTACCTTTGAGCGCGCCCGGCGAAAACCGACCTTGGGCCAACTCAGCGCGCATCTCGCGATCATTAGCATGTATCCGCGCTTTAGTAATCGCATCCGCACTAACAGAAATCGGCCTGCCCTCAAAAAAATCTTGGCCCGCCATGTACAACGCGGTAATCAAGGACGTCTTACCTACCCGGGTCGGCCCCAGCATCGTCACGTCCCACGATACTCTTATGGCTTCATCGGACATTTGCTAATACCTAACTAATGGTAGTACCTAAGCGGCAATAATCATTGCGATTTTGAGATTCTGCGTTCTGCCTCACATGGCGCAGGCTACGCCTGCCG
>Ga0268261_10001767_pt1 | contig 15172 bp, 14 predicted proteins | sample TergutNc150P1_FD_190353 | JGI IMG/M metagenome (GOLD analysis project Ga0268261, IMG submission 190353) | Nasutitermes corniger P1 segment gut microbial community from laboratory colony in Florida, USA - Nc150 P1 (SPAdes) (version 2) | ecosystem: Host-associated > Arthropoda: Insects >... | reverse complement strand
ATATATATATATATATATATATATATATATATATATATATATATATATATATATATATAGGACATTAGTCGCCTAAGGGTTAAATAAACCATAAATAATAAATAGATTTACAGCTGGTAGACTCATATTCAGCCCCTCAAAGATAGCATGTCCCCATCTATGGGTTTTCGTAGTTCCTGCTGATGGATGCCAGGATACTGCACTAACATACTCTTACCAATGAGACATTACTACGATTACCTTACTGTTATCCAGTTGCCAAGCCATTTTCAGATACCTCCCTACCAACAGTCCTCTTGTCCATCAAGTATTTTCTTTAAAACAGAGCATGAACTGACAGTTCATTCCATATATTTACTGCATAATAGTAAACCTCATGGTCTATGCCAGTGATGCACAATCTTCTTGATTCATACGTACATACAAGATTTCACTTTCACCAATCCTGAGAGCACATTGGCACAGGATGTAAAGCACACCATGATAATGAACATGATAAAGAACAATCTATAGTCACACAGTAAACCAGTTTCACACAATAAACCAGTTTCACACAAGCACAAATATCGTCCAAACCTCTTACATAGATATAATACAATATTAAAAGCAGTCTTACCTTTTATTTGTAACTCATTAATATTCCTAGCAGTGATTAGCACACATGCGTCATTTGCATCTATTACTGGTTTAGCAGTGTGATATATTCCATATGGGAGATTATTTATATAAATTGAAAACAACAACAGTCCCAAGACTGAACCCTCGAGAACTCCAGTGATTATGGTTTCCCAACTGGAAGAACTTTCTTCTCCTGGATTCTGTGTAAATATATTGCCCTTTTGTTTCCTGTTTGTGAGATATGATTTAATCCAGTATTAACATGTTCCTCTAGCTCCATAGTGGAATAATTTGTTTAGAAGAATTACATGAACTGTGCAGCCTATACACCAGACTTTATTTTCCAAGCTTGTTGCTAGGACCTGTGGTGAAAAGAGTGGTGGTATCCAAAAAGAAAAATATTACCTTAAAACCATTTTCAGACTAATTTTCTTCCTAAAATGCCAGTACTATACCTCTGCATACTGTGATCGACACACACACACACACACACACACACAAACACACACTCTCTCTCTCTCTCTCTCTCTCTGTGTGTAAAACTGTGACTTCTCTACTGGACTGGAAGTGTGTAAGAGTAGGTTTTAGATATCTGATTGCTAATGAAAAGAAAATACTTGTAGCCAGATTAACTCAGTCAGCCCTGTGCTTCTTTATAGCATGAGACACCAGTGCACAAACCAATCATCAGTAACTCTTATTTACCTTACAATCAGAGTGTCCACAGACTATTACATGTCTGATATCATTAACAATACATCCTAACTCTAATGCTGCTGGTTCAGTTGTAGTTATTTCATCTAGAAAGTGCTGTGAATGAGGAATCACATTGCCAGCATTACGAACTGTAACAGAAAACTGTATTACACACATTCTCAGTGCATTATTACTCGTAAGTGTATTCTAAACAGAAATGAAAAGCTACTGATACAGAGCATTTTACAGTTTTGGAAAATAGCATCTTGCAGGTTGTAAGACATTTATGTATCATCAGAAAAATTTCACACAGCGAGTTACAGTTACTCATAGCTATTGTCATGAACCAAAGTATTTATTTTCCTGTTTCTAAAAAAAAAAAAACAACTTGTGTACTTTTTAAACATCTGTGACCATACACAACTACAGGATCTGCAAAAAATGGCATTAATATTGCTCCCATCTAATGAGTCTGCATACCTGCTATGTTGCTCCTGCTGATACTAGAAATTCAGAGTATGGAGATGAGGAGATCACCACTGACATGATATTTGATATTTTATTCAGTCAGAGTTTCACAGTATAGTCAATAAATACCTACAGTACTGGTGTATGCAGGTGAATAAGGGGACAGACAAACATGACTCACTTGTAGGATTCTTAAGAGGGAACTCTGTTCCTTCAAAGACCTAAAAGAGTGAAGGCACTCACCAACAAACATATCTCCAACATTGGTCTGTGTGAAACGAGTAGGAATCATTCTACTGTCCATACAAGTGAAGAACACAGCTTTTGGCTGCAAGAAATTAGAATTAATTTCAAGTATTTGTTTTACATAATGTGAATTATACATCATAATCATCATCATTATAGTAATTTTTTTTCCTTGGGATATTTAATGGAACAGTATCAACCGCGAGGTTAAGACGTGTTACATGGAATTACAGTATGAATATATATATAGTTATTGTGCAATGGAAATAACTGAGGAACTGGTCATGCTGCATTTGGAATGAGTAAGGAAACACCTGAAAACCCTGTCAGAATATCCTGTGCCAAATATTTGTACAGTTAATTATTATTACATTGAACAAATACCAAAGGATGAGATGAGTGGGGCATAGTGTATGCACCAGAGACATGAACATTTTGGCCAGGAAACGTGATGGGAAGAGTCCACTTAGGAGTCCCAGAAGTAGATGAGATGATATTATTAAAATGTTACTTAAAGAAATTCGTGGGAGGGAATGGACAGGATCACCTAACACATGGGACACGTGGCAGGCTTGGTTAGGGACGTATGTAACTTTTCCGTATTTGAAATTTTTGATAAGGCGTAAGATTTGTACCAAATAAATATCAGTTTCTTTCAGTGTAGTCTTCATGTGAAAAGTTTAATGAACAAAGCGTATAACGTGGCTAAACACGATATTTATTTAAGGATTAAAATAGTTTCTCTCCACGAGATGTATGGTTGTCACAGGTGCGTTTCTGGGGATTCAGGTCTTGGATTTGAAATTGTGTCGTCGGACACGATACAGCGTCACGTCCCTGATGACCTGAATCCTATTTTATATATATTAATTTCGCCGGCGTCTGATGATTGTATCATGGATCAGCGTATTTAGTATGCGGTGGCGCATGCGCAATGTGGCAAATCGAATTGCTGCACATTGCTGCGGGACCGTGAACTACATAAACTAGCAAATGACATTTGTAGTGATGTTAAATTGTGTTGCTTCTTAAGGCTTACCTCTGGACGATTCCGTACTACTTCAAACTGTTCAACCATCTTTTTGCGATCCGTACTTCGGTATTTCATGATTCCACGTAATATTCTATCCATGTCGTCTTCGTCTTCTAACCATCAACGCAGCTGGTGTTTTGGCATGGAGGGGCTGCGAGGAGTAAGAGGTACTTGCTGGGTATCAGGGGTCACGAGTACGGGGTAACAGCACTCACTTGATACATTAAAAGAGTATAAAGTATGGATGAGAAGGAAATGTATGTGCTCCACGTACAAGCAAAAATGTCTACTGGGTTAGCTATGCGCCGGAACCTGGTTGAGTTGGCCTTAAACGACATTGAGAATTAATTTGCATAGTTTTGTTGCATAATGTGTCAGAGAAGGAAGCGGCAGGTTGAATGTACGTCTGTGAATTGAGTGCGAAACTGCCTGCGTGTGTTATAAGTTTATATCTCGTTATATGTCAGGTTAATCGTTAAGGATCCGTTCATAATGTTGAATAACGAGCAGTTCCGCATGATTGCAGTTTGTAGAATGACGTGCTATGGAGGTACAGTTCTTTTATGGTGTCTTGATATTGGAAAGGCGTTTGTCACTTTTAAACCAGTAACGAAAGTCAGTTCATATGTGTAATGATATAGGTTGTACAAGTGTCATGTGAGAAGATCTGTTGGCGTATGTCTGTGGGAGTGCCTCAGAAACATAAATATGTTGTAATATGAGATACCGATACTGTGAATGTAACATGATGTGGTGAGCCATCAGCACAGCTACGGGCTTAGTACTTGTGGCACACTGCGGGTTAAATAGCAGCATGCAGCTCATGTGTTTAACTGTTTTTGAAAGAAGACAGCATTGATTGATGTTTGCCTGAACTCTAGAATAAATTTGTAAAGAAATGTGAAACATCAATAATAATTTTGTATTTTATACATTTTAGCAACTTTTTTTTTTTACTTGGCACTGTAAATTAATGTATTTATGCACATGCTTGACAACATTTAATATTAAAATATATTCCTCTGCAACTAAGCTCTCCCTGAAGATGAACATCTTGGACTGAAATATGTAGGAAAGGAATTATCAAATAACAAGTGGTTATTCATAAATATTTGTGAAATTAGTTGGTGGTAATATTGTATACTATATGTTTATTGTCTGTATGTTTCATTTTTTTTTCTAGACCAGTAACGGATATAACATAAAAAGTTGTGGTTGTATTAATTTCACTTACCTTTGTTCCACTTTATTGAGATAAATTTTTAGGAATATGTGTTATAAAATTTTAGTTTCTTCCAGTGTGATTTATCCAGATTAGTTGTTATGGTTTTATGTGGGTAAATACTGTGATGAGTGATTAATACAAAAGAGAGCTACTGTCATCATCACCCAGTGAATCATATCTGCTTACCAGTATGGGAAGAAAAACAAAAAGAATTCTTATGCAGAATTAAATTAATAGTATCAGCAATGGCCCACAATTTAAAAAATTCTAGGTGGCAGAATGGTGGCCTGAAGCACAGTTATTACTGAGTACCCACACTTATTATGCACAACCATACGAAATTTAGTTGCTGCATGACCTGGCACCTGGGATTTATGCAGTCTATAAATTTGACTTTTCTTGCAATAGCAACAAATGCACAGCATTATTACTTGGTGTTAGTGCTTGAGATTGTATTTTATGTAAAAACACTTTTCTTTCTTTCAGGCCTGTGGAATTGCTAGATTGGTACCAACTATGACATTTGCATTTCATATTCGTCGGCTTGTGTATGGGTTCCTGCTGCTGGGATGCCTGTATATTATGTTTCAAATTGTTCGGCTGCAGCGGAGTGGTGGCTACATTGATGATGTGGATAGAACATCTAGGCTGTAAGGAACAGGCATTATATTATAGTGGAGTATTGGTGTAACTTACTTGGCTTAAATATTAGAGAAGGAAAGCATGAACTGGCTGCTACTGTTTAGGTTATAAAAGGAGTAGAAGGAGGTGTGGGTAAGTTTTGTAACTGAGGATTTGATAATGTCTTTTGGTAATGAATCATACATATTTTACTGCTGTGTGCTACCAGTTTGCTTGCACAATGTTCTTCCCCCTTTAATCTAGTAGGTAGAAGATTGTGTTCAGTGTGAACACACACTTCTTCTCCCTACTAGACTGTTGATACTCATGCACATAAAACATACCATACCATAACTGTATATACAGCCATCTTCCTGAAGATTAACCCTTGGATTTGAAACATGTAGAAGACATCCCAAAAAATTTAACCTTAAAATAATTAATTTAGAAAATGTGAATTTTTGGTTCATATTTTATAATTGTTTAGATCAACTTTTTATTGTAGGCATGTAAAAATTGGGGTCTTTATTTTGATCCACTTTTGTGTTTTAATCCAAAGCAATTATTTTGTAACATTTGACTTATAAAGATCAGGGTGACTGATACACAGTAGCTTTGGTGCTAAAGAAAAGTTTATAAAATACAAGTTGCATTGGGCCATCTACAAAGTGCAGGTCCAAAGCCATTTGCTGTGGCACAGATGCACTTTGTTCATCTACCTCACTATGCCCCCCCCCATCTCAGAGCTATAATTTCACAGTTCTTAAGTGCTCACAAATGCCATACGCTATCATGTATCACAACAACATTTTTAAAACTACACCCGAAATTGAGACTTTGCTGCAACATCTGTATGCTTCAGTTAGTAAAAGATGAATAACAGAAACTGCCAAATCACAAGTGGAGTGTGGATTGGTTGTGAGCAAACAATAAAGTGGTCTGTAATCAGTTATTGCCGGTGGTACAGATCAACCAACAAGAAATGAATAATGGTTGCTAAGCATTTTGAAAATAGTGAATGGGGTTTTTGAATTAAAAAAAAAAAAGGATGAAACTATCAAGTGCTAAAATGTTTTACATAAGAATTTCATAGGCAGGAAGTTTGAACACTATTCGTATGGAAGTTTTGGCAGCATTTGCAATAATCTAACCTATTATGTGGGCAAACATTGTATCTGGGCGATGCTGTAGGTTGTGCATGAAGTAATATGCCATGAATCACTCATCCTTTTGCTGCTGACGAGATTACATAGTTACTATCCATGTTATATATTCTTAGTATTTGGAATTCATTTACATTGCCTGATTCTAACAAGCATGGAAGTTTTCGGACAAATTTGTAGTGTTGAATTGAGACAGATGGAAGGTGACATCTCCTCTATCCTGTCAAATTTTCCTCTTTTTTTCTACTATATGAAATAGTTGCGGAAAGTTGTGTCCTCCATCAGAACTCATTTCCTTTAATATAATAAACTCTGACACACTTAAGATTATGTTCCATTATTTCTGGAATAACATTCTGAATTTTTACCTATAAAGTCCCCCAGATTTGGAGATTATTTCTTTACCTTGACTGTACTTAGTGACCCCGAAATAAGAATTACATTTACATGTGGAAAATGTGATGAGGATGTTCATTTACTAGTTATTCACTGGATCAGGAACGTTCTTGAGCCTGGAGGTGAGGCACTACAGTCCATCTAAACATTGGTAACTGTAGGTGTTTATCAGCTGCCAGAAAGACTTAATCTTTATACTCACTTACCTGTACTGCAGTTGTTTTGAATATGTGTGTGAATTAAAACATTGATTTTTTTTTATGGTTGTGACAGGAAGCAGATAAACATGATGCTGCGCTCTTCATCAGTGGAAACCTGGAAAAAGCTCTCGTGAGTTCTGAAGCATCATCAGATTAACTTCTATGTTAGTGGCAGTAAACCTGCATAAAACTGTGCAGTTGGTAACATCATATCAGATATAACAAAAATTTACATAACAGACTTTTGAACTTTGTTGAATAGAAGTTTTTATCAACCTGGGTTTGTAGACCATGCTCTCTGTTATCCAAGAGTAGTTATATGCTTGTTGGATTAACTATAGCACTTTGGCTTATTTGCTTTTCGTTTTGTTAAGTCATTCAACTGGAATTGCTTGAAGTGCAATCCAATCTGCAGTTAGATTTATGGTTATGAAGATGACCCTGTTCTGGAATGTGATGCCATATAGTCTCATACATGTGTACAAATATTTCACAAGAACCTGCTCCTTGCATTATCATGGTGGATGAACAAGCTGCATGTGGGTCAAGTTCTTCTGCAATGTCAGTGCGTACCCAACAGACGACACAGTGTCACATCCCAGAACAGTATGATTTAATAGTCACTGTTTTGAAAACATCAGATCTTGCTTAGAATTAGGGTTTTTATCATTACATTCTTACTGTACATCTATACCTTAAAGCTTCCTTTTTCATGACACCCAGTTTTTTTAGAAATGTATGCAGATCACAAGGATAATCTATACCCTGCCTCTTTCCATATGCATTCCAATACTGTTCGGCTCAGACAGCAAGTATTTAATTTAGAGTTGTTATAGTTCTGTAGTTTCACAGGATGTGTACAGAATGCAAGTGTAAGCGTAAGTGGACTGTTGAGATGGTTATACTGTATGTAATGGTTCACTTTTATAATCTTCCACAAGTTAGAAGTTTTGAAACACAATTCTACAATTAAATGTGCACAAAGCAATTTTGTTAAAAATATTTTGTCTCTGAAAACTTCTTACTTGCTTACAGATGTTTGAAAACTATCATCTTCCATGTTATGATTTTACCAATAGGTTTTGTGTGGATGTTTACATTTGTGCAGCAGTTATATGTATAAATTAGTTGTATTTTTTTGAAGTAACATTTACTTTACTTTTTAATACTTATGTATTTTTTTTTTTGTTTCTTTTATAAGGCCGACTAATTATAATTATTGTCATTTAATTTAGAGCTGGAGGCCAGGCATGTCGACACCCTCACCTGGAGGTGCACAATCCAGACATAATGAAATTTATTAAGTCAGTCCCTCCTGTTTATTGTGGTGATAATGCAGACTGGGTGAAAGTTAATGGGAGCACTGTCTTTATCACAGATGAAGCTCGGGCAAGGCACGGCGACATCCAGTGTGCATTTACAGGTGAGCTGAAACTGAAAAACATCTAGTACTCACCTATTTGGCCTCTCTGTCCAAAGCCTAGCCTCACATATAGCACTTAGATTTGGTTATACCATTCTAGTGAAATTGTACTAAAATGCAAGATATCTTTAAAATTTACCTGTCGTGTACATCAAGAAGTCACATACTCACAAAGGCACATATTCCCTTTGTCATGTCTGTCTGTCTGCCCATCTCTCCATCCATCCATCCACCTTCATGTATCATTGCTGCTCCAACTGGATGGATTTATGTTAAATTTGATATTGGAGATTTTTATGAAAATCTGTTGAGAACTTCCAGATTTGGCTTTAATCAGGCAAAAGTATCTGTCACTTTACATGAACGCCCACGTTCATTTTGTTGTTGCAGGTGACATTAAATTAAATTAAATTAAAAGCACTCTGTTTGAGTGACATGGTATCATGCTGTTAGGGTGGTGGAGGAGCTACAGACTTTACATGAACACACCACAGTGTTACATTATACATTTGTTGTCTGACTTGTTTGGTGCTTTAAATGACATACATGGGTAGACATAAGTTCATGTCTTGTCAACTGAATGCAGTACTACATTCTGACATAAAACTAGCTAAGAAATTCTTACAAATTGTGGTAAGATGGAATATTTGGGAAGAGTAGAAGCAAAAAAAAAGTTACTTTCACAAATACCAAGAAGTTTCAAAAAATCAAGTTAACAAACACTGTGATAACAAGTATTTTCTTCTGATTTTGCTGTATGTAGACCATGTGAGTGGTACGCATCAGACCCCTGCATAATCTTAATTGGCATTGTGTGTATTTGTCGTACCATGACACCAAGGCATGTTTCCTAGTTTTAAAAAAATTCACTGCCAAATGTCTGTAGCCAGGAGGTGACAGCTTATCATAAAATGAAGTAAAAAATAGCAGTCAAAACACGACTAAAGGTATATTAGCCAAGATGCGGTCGGGCTAAGTGAACTACATGTTTCGGCCTTCTGTAACGGCCATCATCAGGTTACAATCACTGCTTATAAGAGGTATACAACCTACATTTAGCATATTTGTATACCTCTTATAAGCAGTGATTGTAACCTGATGATGGCCGCTATAGAAGGCCGAAACATGTAGTTCACTTAGCCCAACCCCATCTTGGCTAATATACCTTTAGTTGTGTTTTGACTGCTATTTTTTACTTCATTTTATGATATTTGTATCACACAATGGGGATGTCTCACCTCAAAGGTGACAGCTTGTTTCATATTTGTGTCTGTTGCATGTTGCTTGCTATCAAGTTTCTCAAAGGGGTCCAAAGAAATGAAAATTCCTTGGCGCAACATTGGGGCTATATGGAGGGTGGCAGTTAACCTCCATATGTAATACTGTAAGCAGCCATAATTCTGGTTGGTAGTATGGCACTCAGAATGACTACTAGTATGTCATTAAAGAATGTGCATTGTAATGCTGGTTATGTAATGCGGAAGCCAATAAATTTGGAATTCCATGAAATTGTGTCACTTTTGGGTGCTTTTTTTGTGACTAAGATCCAGAGCCAAATTTTGGATTTTACATTTGGTAGATCATGGTTGAATTGGGATGTCCGAATATAACGTGAGGAACTAAACATCCTGCATGGAAAGTGATTATCAAAATAGTGATGATGAGCTTCCGTTTCTGCACGGAACTCCCCAACTTAAGTGCTTATGCAATTGCTGCCTTTTAAGAGTTATTGGCTTCTTTTGGCAGTATGATACAGATGGATGTGAAGTTACACTTGATAACCCAAATAAATAATGTGCATAGGCTTAAAGTCCGTAACTTTTTGAAATCGCGTTGTTCAATTGTATGTACTTCGTAATTGTGTGAAGACTGTAACCTATGTTTTATTGTGGATACTTTGACTAATAGCATGCATATTCTTGATTTCAAAATTTTGCCATGTTCTGAATGTTGTATGCTTTCTTCTGGGTAATTCCCTGGCGTCTGAATTTTGTGTGCCGTTTTGGAACACTCTGTCTGTTCCATCTTCATAGGCGGGTAGGTATGAAGAATGACTAGAGTTGAGAATGTTGGGGTATTTATACAGGAAAAGGTTTGGCTCCAAAATAGCCTGAGCCAATTGGAAGGAGGGTGAATGGGTAGGGGTGGGTCCAAGTAGAGAAACAGGCTGTGGAGGGCAACAACCAACATGGAGACCACGGGCACATATGTGAAGGAGATATGGCATGTGTCGGGGTGAGCCAAGGGATGGTAGAGGTCAAATACAATAGTTTGACCTCTACCATCCCATGGCTGACTTCGACACGCGCCATATGTCCTTCACATATGCGCATATGTGAAGGAGATATGGCGCATGTCGAGGTGAGCCATGGGATGGTAGAGGTCAAACTGTTGTGTTTGACCTCTACCATCCCTTGGCTCACCCCGACACATGCCATATCTCCTTCACATATGTGCCCGTGGTCTCCATGTGGGTCATTGCCCTCCACAGCCTGTTTCTCTACTCGGACCTGCTCCTACTCATTCACCCTCTTCCAATTGGCTCAGGCTATTTTCGAGCCAAACCTTTTCCCGTATAAACACCCCAACATTCTCAACCCTAGTCATTCTTCATACCTACCCTCCTATGAAGATGAAACAGAGTGTTTCGAAGTGTTGGCATACAAAATTCGGATGCCGGGGAATTACCCAGAAGAAAGCATACAGCATGCATATTGCCAGTAGTGAGTGACTACTGATGGTGTATTTGCCATTACCAGAACAGTAATATTTGATAGTTATTCTATGTGAAGTGGCTGTGATGTTATTGCGCCTCCATTAATAGTTGTTCTTGCTCTATGCAAGTTAAATTGATATTCTCTTATGCTAATTAGTTATTTTTTAAATCTGGAAACAGATATTCTTCGAGTAAATGACCACAGCACACATGATGGAGTCACTACACAAAGCCACACTGAATACAACTTGGAAGAAAGTGACTTTGTTCGGGTCATGTGCAAGACAAGCAAAGGGGAGATGTATGTACAGTAACTCTTTTAAGTGAACTTTGTTTTGTAAAGTTTAGACAGATGTAGTGGATACTGTTTTAATGTATGTACTGTGCATTCTGTGCTCTTTGTTATCCAGACCAACAAATGCACAACATACATTATATTAATAATCTTTTATATACTGTAAGCACTGCTACATGTTTCACTGCATGTGCATCATCTTCAGGGAGCCTTAAACTTGTACTTTGCTGAAGTTTGTTTGTTTGTACAACTACGCACCGCAGCCTCAAGGCTTATTGTGCAATCTTGATTAGACATTCCAAATTTCGCCACCAGGCGTCTCCACGCGTGTCACCATGCGAGAGCACCCAGCAGCGGAAGGTGTAACTGCGGGTGAGAAATGTCCGGTAATTTTGCCGAAAACACCATTTAGGGATTTTTTACATGCTGTAAAGCTATGACATGGGACCGATGGCTTTACTTTCCCTCCAAAGGAAGGCGTGCTGAGGATTTTTTTGCCCTAAGAATCCAACGGCTTTGGCTGGGTGTAAACCTGCGAACTTGGGTACCAAAGGCCAGCACGCTACCTCTAGACTACCAAAGCCGCTTTGCTGAAGTTACAAAATTATTAAAATTACATCTCAGTAAAATTAGTAGATTAAAATGTTCATGTGATTGTTGTTGAATGATAAAATACAATAAAATGTTAATAATTGTAACACATGGAAGTTGTTTGCTTGGTGGCTGCACATACTGTCTCTACAGTCTCATACCAGCATACAGCATACAGGAAACATTAGTATAGGGATTACATCTATAAGACTGTCCAACTTCCACATATTTTAATTATTAATGTTTTACAGATTGTATTTTATCATTCAACAATGATCTGATGAACATTTTATTCTACTAATTTTGCTGAGTTATAATTTTAATAATATTGTAACTTTAGCAAAGTACAAGGTTAAGAGTCTCTGAAGGTGAGGCAGATGCTTGAAACATGAGGAATGCTTACAATATATAAAATATTACTAATCTCCATGTTGTGCATTTCTTGGTCTGGATAATAAAGGTGTAGTGGATTATTACATGTTTGAACTCATTTTATAGTGGACGTATCATGCGTTTTCATTTTAGTGTGGTGTAACTGGGTCTTTTTGGATCTGTAAGCTACAGTGACAAATCATAAATTAAAATCAGTGATTTAAATTTGTTACCACAAAAAGTTGACCACTTAACATGGTCATTGCCACAACATAATTGTGACTGTGGAAACTGTGATCATCTTTTCAGCTGCATATTCGTGAAATATTGAATTCAATTTCTTATCCCATTTTTTTAGGAATAATTTTTGTGACCAGAACATCTGTTTATTTCCAGGTCTACTGCTTCATTCCTCATATAATTCAGCATTCACTTATAGCTTACTTCACATGCAAGTGGAATGCATAAAATGAGCGAAAGAGATTTTTGTTTGTGGTGTATTACACGGTTATATAGACTTCACGTAGTGCTTGTCTGTCATGGATTGCCAGGTTACACTGTAGGTCCTTTATGTAGTATACTGTTGTGTGTCCTTATGTTATCTAACAGTGTGTACCTTATGCAGGGCTGTCCATAAGTATGCAGAGTGTAGAACAGAGTACATTCTGCAGAGCCATTATAACATACTTGTGTAGGTGAGATATATTTCATGTACAGGGTAATTATGAAAGTTGCCCAAAATTTGTGTTAGCTTACTTCCTAAAGAGACATCACATAATAAATACTGCCACTTGAAAACTGTTCTTGACTGAACAAAGAAGAGCATATTAAAATGAAAGAGGGGACCTCATGTTTGTTTTAACTGAGTGCTTTTGTGCTGAAGTGTTGTGGGAGTTCTGGAGCCACTTGTTGAAACACCTACACTCCCTCCAACTTAGACCCTTTCCATTAATCACAGAGTTATTAAACCAGATTTTATTTACTATTTTAAAGTCTAGAAATATTCCAATTATATTATTAAAGACAAGAGTGGAAATATACATACAAAACAAAATATTAATAAAATCCAACTCCAAACTATCAAAACTGGCTGAAATTAATAAAGGAGTACATCAATGTTGCCCTATCTCGCCTACACAATTTAATATACGCTTAGGTGGAAAAATAACTAAATGGCAGAAAGCAGACATAACAGGAGTTCCACTTTCAAAAAATAAGTTACTTTTAACACTGTTATTTGCTGATGACCAAGTTATAATATTCAACACAGAAGATAACTTGCAGAAAGCTACATATAAATTAAATCATAACAGAACATAGTATAACTTTATCTGCACAGAAAACAAAACTGATGGCATTTAAAGGACAAGAGCCAGTTAGAAGTAAAATTGTAATAGATAGCAAAAGTATAGAACAAGTAAATTCCTTTAACTACTAGGAAGTCTGATATCTTATGAAAAAGAATTGGACATTGTTAACAAATTGAATAACTATTTGAAAATAACATGCATTATAAACGATATGTTTAGACCACAGAAAACTTTAAAGTAAACAGGAATAAATTTGTACAATACACTAGCTCTTCCAGCTTTGTTATGAAGTAGTGAAAATTGGACCATTAAAAAAAGAGATGCAAGAAGAATAACAGCAGCAGAGATGAAATATATAAGAGAAACTGCAGGATACACTTGGGCAGATTATAAAACAAACACCGAGATTGCAAAGAACTAAATATAACTTCAGTTTTGGACAGAATAGAGGAATACAGAAGAAATTGATTGCAACAATAAACAATGTCTCATAATAGATTACCAAGTATAATAAAAAAACTACAGACCAAAAGTCAGAATAAACCAGGGGAAACCATTAAAGAGACTTTCAGATGTGTGAAACCAGAACAGATCAACAAGTGGTCCAACCCCATGTTAGCTGGATGAAGATGATTATGATTGTCATGATGTTATTAAACCAAGGAATAAAGGCAGTAGTTTCTTTTTCAGGATATAGAAACATGGAACTTCATAAAGGAAAGGGCAAAAAAATTGAACTTGATTCCTTATACCGTATGGACTGTATGACCCCTGATCCATGGATAGTGGTATTGTGGAGCTCCTGTGTATCACTTTTCATTAAAATGGTAATGACAGAATCCCCATTTCATAATTTTGAAACAATTACAGCAAAGCACCATATTTTGTACTGTAGAGAAAAATTTGTACCTGTTTTTTATGTACGTAATCTAGTAATATAACATACTTGTAGTAGACACGTCACTACTGGTGGCAGGTGTGCAAAACAAAACTCATGCCAGTCTCGCAAAAGATGTTTTGTTCCAGATGCCATTATGCTTATACATGTACTAACACTGAGAGTTAAAATTTAAAACTGGATAATTGCTGTGGGTGCTGAATAGAACATACATTTCTTTCAGGTGGGGAAGCATAATGGCAGGAATTCGCCATGATCAAGATGTGTTGGATCGTACAGGCTTTGATAAGCTCCCACGTGATGCTTTACGACTGAATGTGTTAATGTTTGGTTTTGACTCTTTGTCGCGTAACATGTTCAAGCGTCATCTACCACGCACATACCATTACCTTCGTGAGACTCTACAAATGATTGACCTACGTGGCTACAATATCGTTGGGGATGGAACACCGCAAGCTCTTATACCAATCCTCACAGGTGTGCCTCAAACTCCAGAAAGGCAAATACAGTGTGTCTAGGTTGTTTGGTTATTGGTACTGTTATGTTTAAAAAAATATAATATACATAATACACGTAATTTATAAAAGTAGAAAGGTGACATGTCATTTTCACCCTTATGATGTTTTAACCCTTTAAACCCCGAATTAAATCCCATCTGCTATTTGCTGGCATTATTAGGAGGTCACCATTTTCTCCACGTTAGCAGGATAAGGGTTAAATTATTAACCTTTAGGCGACTAATGTCATAGATATATGGAGCACCCATTCTTGATGTTTCTAGATCACACACAACGACACAGAACAGTCGGTAGGACTCCTCTGGACGAGTGATCAGCTCGTCGCAGAGACCTCTACCTGACAACACACGACACTCACAACAGACAAATATCCATGCCCCCGG
>Ga0268261_10001766_pt1 | contig 15175 bp, 13 predicted proteins | sample TergutNc150P1_FD_190353 | JGI IMG/M metagenome (GOLD analysis project Ga0268261, IMG submission 190353) | Nasutitermes corniger P1 segment gut microbial community from laboratory colony in Florida, USA - Nc150 P1 (SPAdes) (version 2) | ecosystem: Host-associated > Arthropoda: Insects >... | reverse complement strand
CTATAGTGGTTCCGTCACTCAGCACCTGGTCCTGGCTAGTCACATTCATGATGTGGACAGGTACCCTCGGCCTGGCTCGGACTAACGTCCTGGCTATAAGCACTTCGTCTCGGAAACACTTTTGGCTGGGTTCGATGAGGACGTTGGTTGCCCCCAGAGGTGCCTCTAATCTTGCCATTACCACCCTCTCACATCCAGCCGGAATCACTTCGTCGCCGACCAGGGAGAGCCTGGCAGCCTTTGGTTGGGCGCCAGGCCTCCATAGTGTAACTTCCTCCTGACCCAGTCGTAGCAGATGGCGTCCTAGGTCCACAGACGCATCGTAAGCCCGCAGAACATCTAACCCCAAGATGAACTCGTCAGGAACCTCGGCGACGAACACCCAGATCCTCAGGGCCCGCTGTCACAGAGTCAGCTCGACGAGGGCTTCCTTCAGCACAGGGATGGTCTCTCCAGAGGCCGTCTGTAAGACATAGGCTCTACTTGGCTTCCTCTCGGGTATTCCAGCGACTATGTCGGGTCGGGCGATGGTTACGGAGGCGCCGGTGTCGATGGTCACCAGACATGGCTTTCCTTGGATCCATCCCTCAGCGATCAGGCTATCATGGGTCTCCTGACCCAGAATGTTAAGCGTAATCCGAGGGGTTGAGTGTTGTGATGCCAGTGGGCCCCTCTTGTCACCGGCATTTACTCGTTTCCCGAGCCCTGGTCATCACGCGGCCCCGCCTGCAGTCTCTACGCAGGTGACCGGCGGACCCGCACTGCCAGCATACGGGTCGCCCCTCTCGTCGGCGATCAGGTGGCTGACTTGCCCTATCAGGCGCATCGGTCAACTCCCGCAGTCTTGCTGGGGGCCCTGCTGCCGCTTTGGCAGCCTCCAAATTCAAGGCCTGATTTAAGGCCTCATTCAGGGTCCGGTCTCCTCCCATTAAGAGGTGCTGCTTTAACTCTCTGTCCCGTATACCGTCGATGAAAGAGTGGGCGGCTTCTGTTTGAATAAAGGCAACAGGAAGCCCGACAAGTGCTCGGTGTGCCAGCTGCTCTACGGCTGCTGCGAACTCCTGCAACGTCTCGCTGCTCGCCTGCACCCTGGCTTTAAGTTGCGACCGGTAGGCAGCCGTTAGCTGGTGGTCACCAAAACGGTCCTGAAGTGCCCCAACCATGTCCTCATTCTTCGCCTCGGCCGGTACGGTGTGGAGGATGTCAGCCGCTTTTCCTCGTAACACACTTAGAAATGCGCGGCTTTCTCGTTTGGCGTCCAATTATTTTGGACTGCCGCAGCCTCAAACTGTCGGTGGAACAATGCCCAGGATGTTGCACCGTCGAATTTCGTTGGTTTTACTGTAGTGGAGTTTGCCCCTGGACCGCCGCCACCCGCACGTCGGGATCGAACGTCTACCGCTGATAATTGGGCCTCGAGTTCCCTCCGTGTGGCCACGATTCCCTCTCGTAGGCGCCGGGTCTGTTGTTCCATTATGGAGGTCACCTCTTTTTGTTGCCTCTCAAACCTTCCTTCCATTTCGGCCTGGCCTTCATTTACCTTTGACTCCAACGCACTGGCTTCGCTCCGAAGGTAATTCATCTCTGTCTTCAAACCTTCTGTAATACTGCTCATGCAGTTGCTCACCTTATCTTCAATAATGCTGCCCATGTCACTACTCAGTGTCTCCTGTCCGGTACCGAGTGCACATATGTCCGTCTTCAATGATGCAGTGATGGTACATATTTCATTTTTCAGTTCCATGAACTGGTCAATTATTAATTGTAGTGTCGCATCCATCTTGGATCAGAAGTCGTTAAATCCCACTTCTGACACCAGTTGTACCAGATATGGCCTTTGGGTAAACAATTGCCATATTTATTAACCCTACAGACAAAACAATAAATCAGGAATGAAGAGACAGCTTTTTACTAGAAGTCTAAGAATTAATTTCTCTTGCAAACAAGTCGGCTCTTATTCGGTCACTTCTTGTTCGGCCCTGGCGCCACTCGAACTCAGTATCTCGCCCCAGCTGCACTATTCCTTTCGGCCTTCGCTCTATCACTGTATCACTGGTCCACACACAACACACACTCGCTCGCCACACCACACACTGTCGCTCGCTGCACAACACACACTGTTCCTCGCCGCGACCAGTGCCCCTCCGCCCCGCCTTCGCTCTCTCGCATCGCTGGACAACCGACACTGTCTTTGTCTCTCGAAGCCACAGCTGTGCACAGTAGAAGGTGTGCGTAAGCGGTTTGCGGGTTCCAGCGCTGCAAGGGGTTGCCGACTCGTTACAATATACTGTAGTTCGATCGCCAATACATGAATTTCTCCAGTTGGCGTATCCACATAACGAAATCAAAGGGTCGAACTTCAGTACTCTTTCATAACGGGTTGTCGCAAGTCTTTTTTGAAAACATACTCCTAACTGATAACTTCATTGTCACCGTCTGTCATTTGTCGTACATTTTTAGCAAGAAACATTTACATAAATAGCGAGATAGCGGTGATTTCTGCAACATTACATGACAAACTTTCGACAAATTGTTCCAATTTTTGCCGCTAGATTCTCTGGCGTCTTTCCAAACGTAGAGGCACCTGGCGACGAGAGTGGGAAACAATAACAACTTGCCCAGGATGCAGTGCACTAGATCCATAATGGTATCTGGTCTGCGATATTGTTCATGCCTAACTGGACTTATAGATATATACGATTGAATGAACCTAAATGTCGGTCCCGCATACACGTAATTCATTACGTATGGAGTTCATATGCTGAGAAAACAGGCTGTAATTCGAGCGTCACTACATGAAAATCTTCGGTTGGGCGAATTCATGTACGGAGGCTGTTTTGATTACCGATGAGTTGCATGACAAACTCATCTCTTTTGCGAGTCATGTTTACGATCCATATTCAATACAGATAGAGAGTAAGCCAATCGTAAACACACAAATTTCTTGATTTGGCGCATATTATGTTTAAATCCATATTCCGAACAGATAAAATGTATGTCGAATGCCAATACACGAATTTCATCTCTTGCAGTTAGTCATGTTAACAGGCTATGCAACAGAATGACTGTATGTCAAGCACTTAACGCGTACTCTTTTAGGTGGATTAAATCATGTTTGTAGCCATTATTCCGCACAGTTAAGGTGCAAGGTGTCCGTAATTATACGAAATTCATCACTTGTCAAAGTCTTGATCCTGACAATTTTCTATGCAGTTAAATGGTAGAGAGTTGCTGTTAAACAGGCTTCATCACTTAACGCGAAAAGTTTCCAAACTATTTTCAGTACAGAATTGTTTTAGTTGGTGCAAGTCGTGTTTTAGTCACTTATTCATGGCTGCATGTCGAGCGCATATATGTTTAGAGTCATGTATCAACACAAAAAGCTTCATGTCGTGCGTCAGGAATTTTGGCTCAAGTCTAATTCTTAACCATTTTATGCAAAGTTAGACTGTAGTTGGAACGTCAATACACGAATTTGTTCAGTTGCCGCAATTCATATTACGAGATTAATCGTAGTTTAGATAATCTGTATGTCGAAAATCAAGAGACCTGCATCGCAAGACATGTGAAAACGTATTCCTAACATAACAACCATGTCATCGTCTATCACTTGTCGTAGATTTGTGGCAAGAAACATGGACATAAATGGCGATGAAGCGGTCATTACTGCAACATTACATGACAAACCTTCGACAAATAGTTCCACTTCTTGCCGCTAGGTTCTCTGGCGACTTTGCAGACGCAGAGGCACCTGGCGACGATAGTTGTAAACACTAAGAACTTGCCAGGATGCAGTGTACTAGATCCGTAACGGTCTCCTCTATGGGCTATTGTTCATGCCTAACTGAACTTAGAGCTACATACTAATGAATGAAACTAAATGACTTTCCGTAAAAGTTACCGTCGATCACGTGTAGATTTGTAGCAAGAAATAAACACGTAAAAGGCGAGGAAGCCGTAATTTCTGCAAAATTACATGACAAACTTTCGACAAATAATTCCACTTTTTGCAGCTATGTTCTCTGGCGCCTTTGCAGAAGAAGAGGCACCTGGCGACGAAAGTGGGAACCACTAAGAACTTGCCCAGGAACCAGATTACCAGATCCGTAACGGTCTCCTGTATGGGCTATTGTTCATGCCTAACTGACCTTAGAGATATATGAATGAAACTAAATTACTTTCGCGTACATACGTATTTCATTACTTACCGCGAGACGTGTATCGAGCTCATATACTGAAGAAATAGGCTGTGTGCAGACCGTTAATACACGAAAAACTTCAGTTGGCCGAAATCGAGTACGGAACCTGCTTTGATTAACGATAAGTTGCATGTCAAGCTGTAAGACAATTATTTCATCTCCATTTGCGAGTCATGATTCCAGTCCATGTTCAATACAGATAGACAGTAAGCCAAACGAAACACACAAATTCCTTGATTTGGCTCAAGTTAAGTTTCAACCCATATTCAGAAGAGGTAAGATGTATGTCGAATGACAATACACGAATTTCATCACTTGCAGTGATTCATGTTAGCAGGATTTCTCACAGAATTGTTTTATGTCAAACGCTTAACACGTAATCTTTGGGGTGGATTAAATCATTTTTAAAGCCCATATTACGCACAGTTAAGGTACAAGTAGTTCGCAATTATATGAATTTCATCACTTGTTAAAAGTCTAGACCCTGACTATATTCTATGCAGTGTGCTTGTAGATTGCCATTAAACAGATTTCAACACATTTATCACGAATAGTTTCGAGACCATTTTAGCAGAGTTGGTGCAAGTCATTTTTTAGTCACTTATTCAGTACAACTAGACTGCATTTCGAGCGCATATATGTTTACAGTCATTTATCAACACAATAAAGCTTCATGTGGAGAATTAGAAAAGATCATATTTTGTTGGCTGAAGTCATAATTCTCGATAATTTTCTGCAAAGATATACTGTACTTCGATCGCCAATACATGAATTTCTCCAGTTGGCGCAATCCACATTACGAAATCAAAGGATCGAACTTCAGTACTCTTTCATAACGGGTTGTCGAAAGTCTTTTTTTGAAAACATACTCCTAACTGATAACTTCATTGTCACCGTCTATCACTTGTCGTATATTTGTGGCAAGAAACATTTACATAAATGGCGAGAAAGCGTTCATTTCTGCAAACATTACATGACAAACTTTCGACAAATAGTTCCAATTTTTTCCGCTAGGTTCTCTGGCGTCTTTGCAGACGTAGAGGCACCTGGCGACGAGAGTGGGAAACACTAACTTGCCCAGGATGTAGTGTACTAGATCCATAACGGTATCTGGTCTGCGATATTGTTCATGCCTAACTGGACTTATAGATATATACTAATGAATGAACCTAAATGTCGGTCCCGTATACACGTAATTCATTACGTATGGAGTTCATATGCTGAGAAACAGGCTTATTTCGAGCGTCAATACATGAAATTCTTCGGTTGGGCGAATTCATGTACGGAGGCAGTTTTGATTACCGATGAGTTGCATGACAAGCTCATCTCTTTTGCGAGTCATGTTTACGATCCATATTCAATAGATAGACAGTAAGCCAAGCGTAAACAACAAATTTCTTGATTTGGCGCATATTATGTTTAAACCCATATTCAGAACAGATAAGATGTATGTCGAATGCCAATACACGAATTTCATCGCTTGCAGTTAGTCATGTTATCAGGCTTTGCCACAGAATGTCTGTATGTCAGGCGCTTAACGCGTACAATTGTAGGTGGATTAAATCATGTTTGTAGCCCATATTCAGCACAGTTAAGGTGCAAGTTGTTTGTAATTATACGAAATTCATCACTTGTCAAAGTCTTGATCCTGATAATTTTCTATGCAGTTAAGTAGTAGAGAGTTGCCGTTAAACAGGTTTAATCAATTTTAGCGCGAAAAGTTTCGAAACTATTTTCAGTACAGAATTGTTTTAGTTGGTGTAGGTCGTGTTTTAGTCACTTATTCATGGCTGCATGTCGAGCGCATACATGTTTAGAGTCATTTATCAACACAATAAATCTTCATGTCGAGCGTCAGAAAGTTTGGCTCAATTCTAATTCTCAATCATTTTATGCAAAGTTAGACTGTAGTTGGAACGCCAATACACGAATTTGTTCAGTTGGCGCAATTCATATTACGAAATCAATCGTAGTTTACATAATCAGTATGTCGAACTTCAAGAGACCTTCATCGCAAGACATGTTGTGAAAACATATTCCAAACATATCATCAATGTCATCGTCGATCACTTGCCGTAGATTTGTGGCAAGAAACGTGGACATAAATGGCGAGGAAGCGGTCGTTTCTGCAAAATCACATGACAAACCTTCGACAAATAGTTTCACTTTTTGCCGCTAGGTTCTCTGGCGACTTTGCATACGCAGAGGCACCTGGCGACGATAGTTGTAAACACTAAGAACTTGCCCAGGATGCAGAGTACTAGATCCGTAACGGTCTCCTGTATGGGCTATTGTTCATGCATAAGAGACCTTAGAGCTATATGCTAATGAATGAAACTAAATGACTTTCCGTAACGGTTAACGTCGATCACGTGTAAATTTGTAGTAAGAAATATACACATGAATGCCGAGGAAGCCGTCATTTCTGCAAAATGACACGACAAATTTAGACAAATAGTTCCAGTTTTTGCCGCTAGGTTCTCTGGCGTCTTTGCAGAAGTAGAGGCACCTGTCAACCAAAGTGGGAACCACACTCAATTAAATTATGCAGTAACACTTCTAATACATAATTAATTATGTAATTGTATTTTTCAAAATTTATCTTTGCTCCATTTGGCTTCAACGAACAAAAACACTGTAGCAACATACATCTGTGGTAAGAAAGTAGGCAAGCTGCACGCCACGTAAAATTAATGACCTTTAGTTCTTGTTTTAACTTCAAATTAAGCGAATGTATTGGAGTCTTTAGTTAATATATACGCGGCTCTTTTGATTGTAAAAAATGGAATACAGAGAAACGCCTCGAATTCACAAATATGGGAAAAATAAAACGACCCGAATTATGATTGTTAACTGTACGTCACGTGATTTCAAGTTCAGGACATAGAAAATTTCAGGCCGCTTGATTTTTGTTGAACAGAGGGTAGCAAGGCATGTTCGGAGATCCAGAAACAGATCCGTAAATGGCGTGGAAACGGTCTTTTTGCAAAAATTACTGGTCAGCCTTCTTGAAAAATAGTTCCAACTTTCGCTGCTAGGATCTCTGGCGTCTTTGCATGAATGGAGGCGTCTGGCGACGAAAGTGGGAACTACTAAGAACTTACCCAGGTTGCAGCGTGTTAGATCCATATCTTTCTCCTCACTGGGCTTTACGTCATGCCGAACTCGCCTAAGAGATATATACAAATGACTGAAACTAAAAGTCGAGCTCCTATACACGTATTTCATCACTAAGCGAGAGTCATATTTCGAATTCATGTACTGCACAGATAGAGTGCAAATACACGAATTTCAGAATTTAGTGCAAGTTATGTTTAGACCCATATTCAGAACAGATAAAAAGTATGTTGAATGCATATACACTAATTTAATCACTTGGAGTGAGTAATGTTTCCAGGCCTTATTCGTCACAGATGGGCTGTATGTGAAGCCTCAAAACACTAATTCCTTCATTTGCATTAAGTCCTGCTTATTGCTCATATTCAGCACAGTGAAACTACATGTCGTTCGTAATAATACGATTTTTATCACTTGTCGAAAGTCACGTTTCCAGACTAACAAAAGTGCAGTTCGGTTTTAGGTTAAAGGCCATTAAACGAATTTAATCACTAGTAGCGCCAAACGTTTCTAGCCCATATCCTGCACATATAAGGTGTAGGTCAAAAGAATGAGCACCAGTTGCTTCAGTAGGTGCAATTCTAATTTCAGTCCCTTATTCAGTTCAGATACGCAGCATGTCTACCACATATAAACGAATTTCATCACTAAGCACAAGTCATGATCCAAGCCAATACTTGGCAAAGATTGGCTGTAGGACAAGCACTCACACACGAAAAACTTAATTTGGACCAATATATAATTGGAGCCCATTGTATGTATAGGTCGGTTCAATGACTATCGCGAAAAGAGTTGTTAATTACAATGGCGCAAGTCATACTTCTAGGCCTAATTCGGCACAGAGAAGACGAAATTCAAGCTCCTATATGCAAAATAATTTAGTTGAAGCAACTAAGTTTCTAACCCATATTCAATACAGATAGCCTTCAAGTCTGGAGACAACACACTTATTGCCGGGAGTCTTGTATGGAGTTCATATTCAGCATAGACAGAGACAGTTAGAGCGCTTTAACTCCTTTAATTTCGTAAGTCAAGTTCGTAGCAAATGATCAGCCTCATTTAGAATTACAGTACTTGAATTTTATCACATGCAGCGAGTCATGATTTCAGATCTCGTTATTCACATATCTATCGCCACAAACGTCTTCCTTTAGTAAAATTAGGAGCCCATTTTCCGCACAGTTAAGTTGAATGTGGAAACCATATATACGAACATCACTTGTAGCACGTTATATTTCGATAAAATTTCTTCACAACTAGGTTGCTAGTGCACAAGGAGCGAGTCATGTTTCGGGTCTTTATTTAGTACAGATAATCTGTAGGTCGAAGGACTATACACGAATATCTTCAGTTACCGCTTCATATTCGTTCACCATGTTCAGTACAGAGGCTGCTTTTAGAGAACAAATGAACGAATTTCATCATTTGGGGCGAAAGGCGTTTTGATTCTTTATTCAGCATAGATTTGTTGCAGTTTGAGCACAAAAGTACCAGTTATTTCATTTGGCACAAGTATAAACTCTATTAAGCTACATGTCGAAAACCATAAAGGACGTTATTAAGTTGGCTTAAGTAATAATTGGAAATCATTATCTGCAAAGATAGACCTAAGTCGAGCGCCAATACACGAATATCTTCAGTTGGCGCAATTACGAAATGGTATGCAGCACAGACAATCTTAAAGGCGAGAATAATTACTCTTTTTATGTGTTTTGTCGCAAGTCATGCTTTGAATACACATTCGTAACAGATACCTTAATTGTGGGTGTCGCCCACAGATCCCTAAATGGTGTAGAAGGGGTCATTTCTGACAAAATTAAAGGACAGCCTTCTCGACAAATAGTTCCAACTTTCGCCACGAGGATCTCTAGTGTCTTTTCTTACTTGGAGACGCCTGGCGACGAAAGTGGGAACTACTAATAACTTGCCCAGGTCGCAGCGTGTCGTATCCATAACCTTCTCCTCACTGAGTGTTCCTTCATTCCTAACAGGCATAAGAGTTATATACTAATAAATGAACCTAAATGTCGAGCCCCTATACACGTGTTTCATCACAGCGCGAGTCATGTTTCGAGCTCTAACACTGCACACATAAACTGCGGGTCGAGTGCAAATTCACGAATTTCAGAATTATGAGCAAGTTTTTTTAGACCCATAAACACAACAGATAAGAAATATGTCGCATGCCAAAACACAAATTTCAACACTTGGAGTGATACATGTTTCGAAGCCTTATTCGTAACAGATAGGCTGTATGTCAAGCGTCAAAACACTAATTCCTTCAGTTGCATTAAGTCATGTATTAAGCACATATTCACAACAGTTAAGTGGCAAGTCGTTCGTAATTATACGAATTCCATCACTTGTCGAAAGTAATGTTTCCAGACTAACGTCTAAACAGTTTGGATTTGGATGGAATGCCATTAAACAAATTTTATCTTTTGTTAAGCTAAACGATTCAAACACTCAATTAAATTATAGCAAAAGAAAGCAAAAAAAAATATGCTGACACTGGGACGCGAACCAATATATATTGTTTCCGAAGAGTATTGCCATTACGCTTTACCGCGCTCGGCTACCTTCGGCTGCCATAAACATTCGCCACACGCAACGTACATGTGTTGTAAGAAAGTTCGCAAACCGCACGCCTCGCAAAATTAATGACCTTTAATTCATGGTTTAACTTCAAAATAAGCTAATGTATTGGTGTCTTTGGTTAATATATTTCCGGCGTGATTGATTGTAATAAAGGGAAGACAGAGAATCGCCACGAATTCACAAATATGGGGAAACTTATACGACTCGAATTATGATGGCAAACGTGTGCCACGTGACTGCCTGTGCGGGACGTACGAAATAGCAGGACCCTTGATTTTTTGTTGAACGTAGTGTACAAACTAAGTGTTTCGTCTTTGAGTTCTCAACTTACAGCCTATCTCTGCCAAATATGGGATGGATCATGACTAAAACCAAGTGATGAAATTCGTTTATATTCGATCGACATGCAGCGCAGGTGTACTGAATAAGGGACTAAAACTTGAATTGCACCTACTGAAGCAAACATGTGTCTTCTTTTGAACTGCATTTCATATTTGCTGAATATGTGGTTTAAACGTTTGGCGTAACAAAAGATGAAATTTCTTTAATGGCATTCCATCCAAATCCAAACTGTATAGACGTTAGTAGGGAAATATTACTTTCGACAAGTGATGAAATTCGTATAATTACGAACGACTTGCCACTTAACTGTTGTGAAGATGTGCTTCATACATGACTTAATGCAACTGAAGGAAGTCGTGTTTTGACGCTTGTCATACAGCCTATCTGTTACGAATAAGGCTTCGAAACATGTATCACTCCAAGTGTTGAAATATGTGTATTGGCATTCGACATATTTCTTATCTGTTGTGATTATGGGTCTAAACATAACTTGCTCATAATTCTGAAATTCTTGAATTTGCACTCGACCCACAGCCTATGTGTGCAGTGTTAGAGCTCGAAACATGACTCGCACTGTGATAAAACACGTGTATAGGGGCTTGACATTTAGGTTCATTTATTAGTATATAACTCTTAGGCCTGTTAGGCATGAAGGAAAGCCCAGTGAGGAGAAAGTTATGGATACGACACGCTGCAACCTGGGCAAGTTATTAGTAGTTCCCAGTTTCGTCGCCAGGCGTCTCCAAGTTCGCAAAAACGCTGGAGATCCTAGTGGTGAAAGTTGAAACTATTTGTCGAGAAGGCTGTCCTGTTATTTTGCAGAAATGACCACTTCTACGCCATTTAGGGATCTGTGGGCGACACCCACAATTAAGTTATCTGTTAAGAATTTGTATTCAAAGCATGACTTGCGACAAACCACACAAAAAGAGTAATTATTCTCGCCTTTAAGATTATCTGTGCTGCATATCATTTCGTAATTGCGCCAACTGAAGTTATTCGTGTATTGGCGCTCGACTTAGGTCTATCTTTGCAGATAATGATTTCCAAGTATTACTTAAGCCAACTTAATAACGTCCTTTATGACGTTCGACATGTAGCTTAATAGTGTTGATACCTGTTCCAAATGAAATAACTGGTATTTTTGTTCCAACTGCAGCAAATTTATGCTGAATAAAGAATCAAAACGCCTTTCGCCCCAAATGATGAAATTCGTTTATTTGTTCTCTAAAAGCAGCCTCTGACCTGAATATGGTGTACGAACATGAAGCGGTAACTGAAGATTTTCGTGTATAGTCCTTCGACCCACAGATTATCTGTACTAAATACAGATCCGAAACATGACTCGCTCCTTGTGCACTAGCAACCTAGTTGTGAAGAAATTGTCTCGAAATATGACGTGCTACAAGTGATGTTCGTATATATGGTTTCCACATTAAACCTAACTGTGAGGAAAATGGGCTCCTAATTTTACTAAAGGAAGACGTTTGTGGCGATCGATATGTGATTAACGAGATCTGAAATCATGACTCGCTGCATGTGATAAAATTCGAATACTGTATTTCTAAATGCCTCTGATCTATTTGCTACGAACATGACTTACGAAATTAAAGGAGTTAAAGCGCTCTAACTGTCTCAGTCTATGCTGATTATGAACTCCATACAAGACCCCCGCAAAAAGTGTGTTGTCTCCTGACTTGAAGGCTATCTGTATTGAATATGGGTTAGAAAATTAGTTGCTTCAACTAAATTATTTTGCATATAGGAGCGTGAATTTCGTCTTTTCTGTGCCGAATTAGGCCTAGAATTATGACTTGCGCCATTGTAATTAACAACTCTTTTCGCGCCAGTCATTGACCCTACCTGTGCTCACAATGGGCTCCAATTATGTCTTGGTCCAAATCAAGTTTTTCGTGTGTGAGTGCTTATCCTACAGCCAATCTTTGCCAAGTATTGGCTTGGATCATGACTTGTGCTTAGTGATGAAATTCGTTTATATGTGGTAGACATGCTGCGTAGCTGAACTGAATAAGTGACTGAAACTAGAATTGCACCTACTGAAGCAACTGGTGTTTATTCTTTAGACCTACACCTTATATGTGCAGAATATGGGCTCGAAACGTTTAGCGCTACTAGTGTTTAAATTCGTTTAATGGCATTCTACATAAAACCAAACTTCTTAGTTGTTAGTCCGGAAACGTGTCTTTCGACAAGTGATAAAATTCGTATTATTACAAACGACTTGTAGTTTCAGTGTGCTGAATATGATCTAGAAACACGATTTAATGCAACTGAAGGAAGTAGTGCTTTGAAGCTTCACATACAGCCCATCTGTGACGAATAAGGCCTGGAAACATTACTCACTCCAAGTGATTAAATTTGTGTATATGCATACAGCATACTTTTTACCTGTTCTGAATATGGGTCTAAACATAACTTGCACTAAATTCTGAAATTCGTGTATTTGCACTCTATCTGTGCAGTACATGAATTCGAAATATGACTCTCGCTTAGTGATGAAATACGTGTATAGGAGCTCGACTTTTAGTTTCAGTCATTTGTATATATCTCTTAGGCGAGTTCGGCATGACGTAAAGCCCAGTTAGGAGAAAGTTATGGACCTAACACACTGTATTATGGGTAAGTTCTTAGTAGTTCCCACTTTCGTCGCCAGGCACCTCCATTCATGCAAAGACGCCAGAGATCCTAGCAGCGAAATTTGGAACTATTTTTCAAGAAGGCTGACCAGTAATTTTTGCAGAAAAGACCGTTTCCACGCCATTTACGGATCGGTTTCTGGATCTCCGAACATGCCTTGCTACCCTCTGTTCAACAAAAATCAAGCGGCCTGAAATTTTCTAAGTCCTGAACTGGAAGTCAAGTGACGTACAGGTAACATCATAATTCGAGTCGTTTTATTTTCCCCATATTTGTGAATTCGAGTCGTTTCTCTGTCTTCCATTTATTACAATCAAACGCGCCGCGTATATATTAACCAAAGATTCCAATACATTCGCTTAATTTGAAGTTAAAACACGAACTCAAGGTCATTAATTTTACGTGGCGTGGGGCTTGTTAACTTTCTTACCACAGACGTATGTTGCTACAGTGTTTTTGTTCGTTGCAGCCAAATGGAGCAAAGATAACTTTTGAAAAATAAATTAAATAATTAATTATGTATTAGAAGTGTTACTGCATAATTTAATTGAGTTTTTGTGAGTATAAAACATAATCAAAAAGCAAGAAAATATGCTGACACTGGGATGCGAACCAATATAGTTTGTTTTCGAAGAGTATTGCCATCACGCTTTAACACGCTCGGCTACCTTCGGCTGCGATAAACATCCACCATACGCAACGTACATGTGTTGTAAGAAAGTTCGCAAACCGCACGCCTCGCAAAATTAATGACCTTTAATTCATGTTTTAACTTCAAATTAAGCGAATGTATTGGTGTCTTTGGTTAATATATTCGTGGCGTGATTGATTGTAATGAAGGGAAGACAGAGAATCGCCACGAATTCACAAATATGGGGAAACTTATACGACTCGAATTATGATGGCAAACGTATGTCACGTGACTGACCGTGCGGGACGTACGAAATAGCAGGCCGCTTGATTTCTGTTGAACATAGTGTACAAACTAAGTCTTTCGTTTCTGAGTTCTCAACTTACAGCCCATCTCTGCCAAGTATGGGATGGATCATGACTAAAACCAAGTGATGAAATTCGTTTATATTTGTTCAACATGCAGCGCAGTTGTACTGAATAAGGGACTAAAACTTGAATTGCACCTACTGAAGCAATCATGTGTCTATTCTTTCGAACTGCATTTCATATGTGCTGAATATGTGGTTGAAACGTTTGGCGTAACAAAAGATGAAATTTCTTTAATGGCATTCCATCCAAATCCAAACTGTATAGACGTTAGTCTGGAAACATTACTTTCGACAAGTGATGAAATTCGTATAATTACGAACGACTTGCCACTTAACTGTTGTGAAGATGTGCTTCATACATGACTTAATGCAACTGAAGGAATTAGTGTTTTGACGCCTGACATACAGCCTATCTGTTACGAATAAGGCTTCGAAACATGTATCACTCAAATTGTTGAAATTTATGTATTGGCATTCGACATATTTCTTATCTGTTTTGATTGTGATCTAAACATAACTTGCTCATAATTCTGAAATTCGTGAATTTGCACTCGACCCACAGCCTATGTGTGCAGTGTTAGGGCTCGAAACATGACTCGCGCTCTGATGAAACACGTGTATAGGGGCTCGACATTTAGGTTCATTGATTAGTATATAAATCTTATGCCTGTTAGGCATGAAGGAAAGCACAGTGAGGAGAAAGTTATGGATACGACACGCTGCAACCTGGGCAAGTTATTAGTAGTTCCCACTTTCGTCGCAAAGCGTCTCCAAGTACGCAAAGACGCTAGAGATCCTAGTGGCGAAAGTTGGAACTATTTGTCGAGAAGGCTGTCCTGTAATTTTGCAGAAATGACCTCTTCTACGCCATATAGGGATCTGTGGGAGACACCCACAATTAAGTTATCTGTTACGAATGTGTATTCAAAGCATGACTTGCGAAAAACCACATAAAAAGAGTAATTATTCTCGCCTTTAAGATTATCTGTGCTGCATATCGTTTCGTAATTGCGCCAACTGAAGATATTCGTGTATTGGCGCTCGACTTAGGTCTATCTTTTTGCAGATAATGATTTCCAATTATTACTTAAGCCAACTTAATAACGTCCATTATGACGTTCGACATGTAGCTGAATAGTGTTGATAATTGTGCCACATGAAATAATTGGTACTTTTGTGCTCAAACTGCAGCAAATCTATGCTCAATAAAGGATCAAAACGCCTTTCGTCCCAAATTATTAAGTTCGTTTATTTGTTCTC
>Ga0268261_10001765_pt1 | contig 15179 bp, 11 predicted proteins | sample TergutNc150P1_FD_190353 | JGI IMG/M metagenome (GOLD analysis project Ga0268261, IMG submission 190353) | Nasutitermes corniger P1 segment gut microbial community from laboratory colony in Florida, USA - Nc150 P1 (SPAdes) (version 2) | ecosystem: Host-associated > Arthropoda: Insects >... | reverse complement strand
TGGGTGTGAAACCTGGTCGCTGACATTGAGGGAGGAACGCAGGCTGAGGGTGTTTGAGAATAGGGTGTTGAGGAAAGTATTTGGACCTAAGAGGGACGAGGTGACAGGGGAATGGAGAAAGCTGCATAATGAGGAGCTGAATGATCTGTACTCCTTACCCAGTATTGTGCGGGTGGTAAAATGCAGACGAATGAGATGGGCAGGGCATGTGGCGCATATGGGGGAGGATAGAGGTGTGCACAGGGTGTTGGTGGGGAAGGCTGAGGGAAAGAGGCCATTGGTGAGACCAGGATGTAGATGGGAGGATAATATTAAGATGGATCTTCAGGATGTTGGAGGGGGTCGTGGGGACTGGATGGAGTTGGCTCAGGATAGGGAGAGGTGGTGGGCACTTGAGGGTACGGTGAGGGACTTTCGGGTTCCATAAATGCGGGGAATTTCTTGACTAGCTGCAAAGTTTACTGGTTAGCTTCTCAAGGACTCTGCTCCATGGAGTAAGTAAGTAAGTAAGTAAGTAAGTAAGTAAGTAATTAAGTAAGTAAGTCTGGAAGACACACCAGTGTCAGTCAACAAATACAGTTTGGTAAAAGCATTTCATTTATGGGCATGGAATACAATAATAACAAAAATCAAATATGATGTTTATGCTTTAACACATCATCACAATTCATCCCTGTCTTCAAATTCATAGTCATCCGTATCTGACTCCACATGGGAACACAGTTTTGCCTCACTAGAGCAAAGCTTGATATCAATATTGTCTGCGTCTGTTCCAAACAGTCGCAGAATATTCTCCTCAAACTCCTCCACAATGCCTTCACACTGGAATTATAAAATATGGACACAATCAATGTTTATCAAACGTCTCACAAGTTGTATGCAAAATATACATACATGCATTATACATTCCATGGATCCAAAAATTTGGTCAAAGTGACCATAAGATGCGGAATAAGTCAAACAATACAAAGTACGAAACATGCAATACAAAAATAATTAAGTATTTCACATACAGTATTCTAATGTTACACCAAAATCAAGAATAATGACAGGGTTGCTAACAGGACACTGTCATTGAAAGGGACATCTACTTAAACTGGGGCTGGCAGACAGTCCCAGGTGTGATAAATGCAAACGGGCAACTGAAATGGCCTCACGTGTCCTCTGTGACTTAAGAGACACAAGCACTATTAAGATTTAGGCACTTGAGACATTTTCTTGAAACCAGGTGTCTTTGCTGATATCTCCATCAGCAAGGTACTGAACTTTGTTCAAAATGCAGGGCACCCAAACACTTATGCAAAGCGCTGCACAAGTTTGGAAAGGATCGAGGTGTAGATGTCACTGTGATACCCACCCTAATGTATTCTAGTCTACTCTGCTGTACACTGAATTCAATACATACAGCTGTAGATAAGATTATGAGTACTTTTTAAATATAAGAAATTCATCAACAGAATACAAGGGGTGTGTATTTACCAGTAAATGTCATCTTTATGCTGCTTTAAATTGAGCCTCTGCATTATTCTGACTTGTTGGTCTACATGGTAAACTGTGGTAAACTGTTGAATATTTTGACGCCAGCATAGCATGTACTTTTCTCAAAAAATGATCAAGATTGGCAGTTGGTCTATGAAGATGGTATGTATTCCTTGTATTAATGTTATGTATTGTTGAACTGATTTAAAATTTTCTGCGTTATTAACAAAGTTCATTAATGAATATATCTATGCACATGTGAGAGGTAAAATGTGTAATCTCATAGAGAGACCCTTATATGAATTTCTAGGTTTTGCATCACCCATAATTCTAACAATATTCTTTTGTAGAATAAATATTTTTAATGTAAAGGCAAATTATGCCCAAAAATTATTCCATATTTCATTCTAGAGTAAAAATGTAAAATATAATTATTTTGAGAGGATCCATGGTGCTGATGTAAAACACAGACCTGCAGTGCAAAATGCGTGCCACATAATTTAGTAATCATCTAATCAATATGATTCTTCCATTTCAGGTGGTCATCAATTTCTAATCCAAGGTATCTTATTTGCCTCCCCCACTGGAGTTAGTGGTGCAGAGGGAGGCAAGGTCAACTGCGCATCGTCTCTGGAGTCTGGGGTGTTGGTCCTACCTATAGCCCAATAGAGGACAGTAGTATCTTGATGCAGCTTCAACAGTCGGATCCCTTTTTTACTATGGGAGTTGATGTAATGAGGCCAGCATTCAATTTCGAACCCAAATATAGGATTACTATGCTGACCAGGGAAGACTGGACCAAAGGAACTGGCACTCCTCCTGTAGTAAAGGGGCTCGTCTGGTTCACAGATGGGTCCAGGATAAAGGGGGGACCAGGGCTGAAGTCTATGGGCAATCTGTAGGAAGAAGGCTCAGCTTCTCCCTGGGCAGGCATGCAACAGTTTTCCAGGCCGAGATATATGCTATCTTGGCCTGTGTCTATGAAATTCAACTTCAGAATAGATTGGAGAAATACGTATCTGCTCTGATAGTCAAGTGGCCTTGAAAACTCTTAAGGCCATCAGAACAACATCTCCTTTGGTCCAACAGTGCCAAAAGGCGTTGAATGTCATCTCTACCCAGTATGCAGTAAGGTCATACTGGGTCCCTAGGCATGCTGGAATATGAGGAAATGAGATCGCCGATGAGCTTGTAAGGGGTGGCTCCGGTCTGGGGTTCTTGGGACTTCAGCTGGCCCTTGGGGTCTCTAGACGAGGCATACAAAACAAGCTCAATTGTTGGTTGGCTAACCAGCATCGGGCAAGATGGCGAAGTCTTGGCAATACCCAAAGCCAGGCTCGGCAAATAATTTCTGGACTTAGTCTGGGCACCAAGACCAAAGTTATGTCCTTCACAGGACTCAGTCCAGGGCAGTAATTGGCCTACTTACTGGTCATAACACCCTGAGGCAGCATCTCTACCTACTAGGACTACAGGACAGTCCATTGTGTAGGAAATGTAGGGTGATGGAGAAAAACTTGGCCCATATTCTTTGTGAATGTGAGGCTTTGGCCTCACTCAGACATACATATCTGGGTTCCTTTTTCTTGGAGCCTAAGGACATTCAAATTATAAGCCTGAGGACCATCTGGAGCTTCAGTAAAGCTTCAGGGCTCCCTTGATTGGACATGAGGCACAAAGGGCCGGCTTTAAGGCCTAGGTGGATCGGGGCCATGAGGTCCCGAACCCTTGACATACTCATACTCAATCGAAGGAATACGGAATTAATAACTTCATTCCTCACCTAGCACCATCACTCTAACTTACATAAAATTTTAAGCTCTTGTTGAGATCTGAATCCTGGATAATGTCCACACGGTTTAAGTCTGGGTTCATCTGTCCATCTGGACCAATGAGACGCAACAGTGTTAGCTCTCCTGAAGTTTTGTAGGTAGCTCTTACATAATCATCCATCTTGCTGCAGACAGTCTCAAGAACTTCCGTAAGATACATTTCTGATCGAGCGTAAGGCACCTGCAACAAATCACCCATTCAACATTGCTGTTACTAGACACATCAACACTTCTGCAGAACCTTGGGTAAGTTTCACTAACTTGTTCAAGAATAACACAGAATTCGGTCATGAATGCCTAAACCTGCTTCCATTCATTGCACTTTAATCCCACAAATACTCTGCCGCTAATGCTGTACGTAGATAATGTAAATTTAAATTACATCTACAGCATTCAATTTAGCCCATAAACTTAGTAAACTGGAGTCATACATACATGCTCGTACGATCAAATTTGAGCTGTCAAATTGCTAGCAGCTGTGAATACTTACAAACTCTGGCTGCTGCTGCTATGACTTTAGCTATTTTTGCAATAACTTTCTATATACTTACATACATAACTTGTGTACAAACAATTGTAAGACATACCTTCAAATGTTTAGCCCTGTTACCACATTGTAATTTTTTACTTGTAAATAATAATTTGTTATGTGCAGGTATGTTTATGATCTATCTATACATTAATTTTCACCTGCCAACTCCAATGATTCATTAGGTGTTGCCATAAAACAATGGTATGGACACTTTCATCAGTAGTTTCTTCCAAACATCCTAAAACCCATATAAAAAAGATTTTTCAACTGAATATTATTCTCAATTTAAGTTAAAATTCTTATAAAATGGATTTTGTGAACAGTACTTTGTGTACTGCATGTACATCTGACTTTGTGTTCAAGCCACTTTGTAATATCCTTTTCAAAAATAATGTTGTTTGTGGTAAACTTACACTGCTGGAGTTAATTAATATTGTTACATACCTTGATGTATATGTATGTTTAGGGTTACCATATTTACTTCTTTTCCTGGACATGTCCTGTTGTTGAGACATAAAATTTACATCTGGGAGGATATTTTATAAAGGAAAGACTCTGTTTCTGTTCATCAGTCTTGCCACATAGGAAAAAAATACCTGAAATTTATTACAACCATTCTTTCCTCCAGGTTTCATGTATAAACAGGGAAGAAGATTGAAAGTCACAAGAAAAATCCAATCCAAGGTGCAGGTTTGCAAGTGTTCTCCAATAATAGTCCTTCAATTACTCATCAATTTCAAAAGTCATTCAGTCATTACTGTACAAGCAGTGAACAATGAGAAGTTTTATGACTGGGAATTGGTACAGAATTATTAACAGTGGGAGAAGGCACAAATTCACTAGGGCCAACAGAAACTTTACTTGGCAGTTTAATAAATACTAATGCATATGTTACCTCATTGCAACTTTTTTCAAAATATTACACTGATAAGCTCTATAAGAAGACACCCTTATTTGTTCATCTTGATGTAAAGAGGACAGATTTTGGGTCTAAACTGAAGATGTTTATGCTGGTTCTATCGCCTTCAAACATATATACAAGAAAATAAGCAAAATTCAGAGTTTTGCTCCCTGTTTTCCTAAGAAATATGGACAGCATATTTTAGTACAGACAGTAATGTTGACAACCATCCTGAATTACTAAGCTTAGTAAACTTCTGTTTTGTCATTCCAGCACATAATGGGAATCTCAAGCAAGGTTCCCAGCCATCAAAGGAGAGGAACAGACTGTCAGCTGCATCAGTGAAGGGGTTTCTGCAATATAATTTTAAGAATGTGTCATGTAAACAGTTTCTGAGTAATGTACCTGGCATTCCTAGAGTTCAAAGAAAATAGGTTTAATTGAAAATATGTTTGGGCATAAATGTTTTAACAATATGTAATAATTATGCATATCAGTGGTGTTTCCAAGAAAACTAATTGCAATAGTCTTCTTTTTTGCTCCCACAAATATGGTCAACCTGCTGAAATTTCAAACCCTAATGTTTTATTGTCTCTGCCTTTTATACAAAGTGACTGGGATCCAAGGAATGTGGGCACTCTGTCTATATAAATGCATGTTATTAAAAAAAACTGTAACCATTGCTTTTAATGTATGAGCAGGTAATGTAATGTAATTTATTTGCATTCCATAAATCCAAGTTAGGATACAATCCTATGGATATAGACATAGTCACATACATACTATATAATGACAAATACACAGAGAAGACTCTTAATTCTAAATAATAAAATACAATTAATAAAATGTCTAAAACCAGCAACATCTAGATATCCAGTGGCAGTAATGTGCTTTCAGTTTGGTATCAGTTTTCTGGATTATCTATGATAATTAAAATATTCTTCACTATTATGGAAGGAATTTATAAGTAAAAACCTCTTTAAGGCATTCCAAAATAACGTTATCTCGTTAGCTGAGTCTTTGATATCATGAGGAAGGTTGTTAAAAATTTTGATTCCTGAGTAGTACACTCCCTTTTGGAACTTTGTTAAATTAGCTACAGGTGGATGCAAATTGGTTTCAATTCTTGTGTGGACACTGGATCTGATTATTTGTATTATATAAATGTTTGTTTTTTTACAACAAATATTGATAGAAAATATTCTGTGAGTATAATGGTAATATTTCTAAACTTTGAAACAGTTCCCTACATCAGTAAAAGCAAAAACTAAAATAAATGCACATACAACACATTCAAGGTAGGGCCCAAAAAGATAAATGACGCTCAACTCATCAATGCAGGGAAGTTCGCAAGGAATAGGAATAGTTTTAAAATAATCTATGAGGCAGTAGGTATATGAAAATGTAGCGGCGAACGGACAGCTGGACACAGTTACTTACAGTCTTCTGCTGTTGGTTTCCTATTGAATCTAGTCTGTAACTTCCAACTTCCACAGTTCTTTTTGGATCAACACTCTGAACTGCACTGTCAATTTCTTCTACAACATTCCGGCACACTGGAACACGATTTGATTTCAGAGTCGAATAGTACTGGAATATGACACTATACATTAAAAAAACAGCCAATAACTTACCCAAACATCGCACGTTTTTGGGATCTACGTCGGCTAACACGCTATGGGGGAATACGACAAGCAGTATAATATAGAGCAAATTCATCCCGACCTGAAAAAAAAAATCATTCTGTCGTATCATGGCACAAAGAAGAATCTGTTGTATCTGAAAAATTATTAACGAACCTTGAAAATCTCCATGATCACTCATGAAAACGTTACAGACGTCTACTTCTATATGCGGACACTGCAGTTAACAGTTATCAGGGTATCGAACGTACTAAGACACGTGTACCTAAACATGTACACGTTCAGGTACTTCAGCTGGCTGAAGTGCACATCCAATTGATAACGCACACTTGTTGAGACATGTGCAATTACTTGAAATTAAATTTCTCTTGTAGTTAGCGTGGTAATGGAAATGTTGCTGTTGGTACCAATGATTAAACATCCAATATGGTGAATTTGAAGGTTATGAAAAGGCCTTTGTGTGTGTTTCAATTATTCAAAAATCTGTGACATACGTGTAGGTAGTTGAAAATTTACATTCAGAGATTTAATAATTGCCAGTTGCACGTTATTGTTTATTACGTATAATTTATGTTAGTGGGAAATATCGACGGACAGTCTTTAAAATAACAGCAAATTCGTTTCCGATTGGTGGGATGACCCAAACAATCTGACGTCATCGAGATCTAAATTTTAGTGGCAAATCTTCGGATGGCGGACGGAAGCAGTGAGTGTGCGTGTTACATATCGGTAAACCAAGTAATCATCAGTGAACGTTTCAAGGTAAACATAATTAAATGTGCTTACACAAAACGTTTTGTAGTTGGAAAAGATGTCCGATGAAACATGGTTACCAGCTGTTGTTTTCGGTCACGTCCCAGTTATTTTGCAGTGGGTTTTAATAGTTACAGTGTATCACAGAAGTGTTTGCTTCTGTAGTGAAATAATGTGGTGGTAATTTATTGCGATTTTCCTGTGTAAGCAGGTAACATGAATATGAGTGAATCCACCTTCATACAATTGTAAATTTGACAGTTTTTTTGGGGGGGGAGGGGGGCATAGTGTCGTGTGATTCTTTTAGTATAATCGTCTTTCACACTTATCGTTAGCTTTATGCATCAGCCTGTGAATTCATTGATAAAGCCAGTTACTCTCAAGCTAGGATCATCTCCCAACTCCGTTCGGTTTCTTTAAAGTGGGCGAACGTTCCGTAGGGGAATTCTCCGTTGGTACTGGAATAGTTCATTTTGAAGCCAAGCTGAGGGGTGCATGGTATCGAGCAATGTTTTGGTTCCGGTTTTGTTACGGTGTATGACGTAACATCTGAACGATGCAAGTTGTAATCTCTGATATAGTTAAAATTAGTAAAAGAATGTGTAATTATTGCTATTTGTAACATTTTTAGAAATGTATAGTGTTTATTTAAGACAAGGCAATCGTATACTTCTCGTCGCGCAGTAGCTCGTAATGAGAAATGGGATCCCGACTGGACGAGTCCAAACACTTGGCCCCGACCTGGCGTTGTTGCTTCGTGCGCTGAATGTGTACTTCGGCCATGATCCTCATTCGGTCACCTGCTCAAACGTCGGGAGGGAAGATGAATAAGCCGTGTTTGTTGGAAAGAAGTGTTTTGTTATTATTTCTTCGTATTAGACTTTAATATCCGACTGAGTGTGAAATAGCGTGTAGTGTGGAACGCTGTATACAAGAGGTAAGGATTGGATTTCGACATTTTCTTTCGTGGTTGAAGTTGTCGTCTGCTAATGTTCTAATATTAATTACCCTTGTGTGACATATGTTTAGATTCCTTTTTAGTTTTACATGATGGATTTTCCCCCAAAGTGGATCACTTTTTATGAAATCTATATTGCGTTTCTTAGCAGTGACGGTTGTGAGTACTTCCCTGTGTTTGTGGATGACAACATATCTTCCGTTTGACGTGAGGTTAAGTTTACAAATTTAGGCTGACTCCTGTGGATTGTTGTTGCTTTTTGTTGCTACGATGTTGCCAAGCGTCGTTACCAAACGAACGGTGTAATCACGAACACCATTGTTGGTGACAGAAATTGGTGGTACTAGGAACACGGAATACGAAGGCGGGGCGAGATGCAAAGGAAGGGAGGAAATAAGGATAGGAAGTCCCTGTAAGGTGAAAACCGGTCTGACGAAACTCAGATACTCAGGTCATCTTCATGTATCAGCATCGGCATTGTCGGATGTATTGGCATGGGAGGATTACAATATGCAGCATTATTTGTATATGTAGGACTGAGTTGCGGTATAACATTTTTGTTTGTTTACTCACTGGCGGTCTGGAAGAAATATTTCGAACAACGAAATCGAAGTGCACCTATAAGGTGAGCGTACGTTCTGGCTATTTTTATACACATCGTGCTACGAAACTCGCCCTTACGTCCGGTAGTACGAAAGGTTCAGATTTGCCTTCGTCCACCGTATCGATTCATCCTACCGTCGAACGAGAGGGGCCGTAAGGGGGAAGGTGTGAGGAGCGGTATTGCCAGATATGTAATAGTTCAGTGGCACAAGTCGTAAATAGGTGGTTAGTGCGATTCACGCGTTTCGTTTGTAAGTGACGTTTGATGGTGTACCATGGCCACTCGAATGTGTACTGTAGAACCGAATGTTTCATATGTGGAAGTTTGTAGTGCAAACAGGGTATGCGTGGCAACAATGCTGTCCGGGCAAGTGGAATGATGGTGCTAGGTTGCCGCACTTCTTCCGCCTGCAGCTAGTTACGGCTTGCGCGGTCTGGGTCGCTTTCATCTCGAAACATGAGGCATAATGTAACTTTTACGTGCTCCCGTACAGGAACCAGTCGTTTGTGGGACAGAGTCAGCATGGCAGGAGAGCAGGAACTTCAAGTTTTGTTCTGGAAGATTCACGTGACGCCTTATTGGTTTACCAAGTTTCCAACGTGAAGATTCGATATTTCTTCGAAATGAGCAAGGTACGCCGAAACTCGCATGGGGGCGTTTACAAGAAAATTACGACAGAGGGGTGTATGGAATTCTAGGACCCCACGGGGCAGGATTAATTTCTATTTTTCATGAGCGGAAGTTGCTATTAAAGGCGTATTGTGCAATACACTTTTGCACGACTTCGCGTCTCGTTACATCCGTTCCTATAATTTGTGCTTTAGCATTATATTACACCCGTGTTTGTGAGTTCTCCATGTGGTGGGTCTCCCCAAGCACGATGTTTTGTAATTTGGATTGACGTTAACCAGTTTCCGCGGTTGTGTCTTGCATCCCGTTTTCTCTCGGTCGAACGCGCATGATCATTTCAGCCCGCCAGCTGGCAGTTTGCCCGCAGCCAGCTGCATCATGGGATAAGGCCATCACGCAGTGATACTGCGATGCGGAGCGACAGCTTACCCCCACCCAAAACACTCTTGCGGCGGCCTTCTCCTACTATTTGCCCGGGCGAAGTTTTGTCGTCCAGCCAAGCGAATGTGCGCTTTGCGGGGCCGCATGGTGGTTTTACTGCTGAAGCGGCAAGAGGCACTCGATGGCGACGGAGGTGTGGCACGTTTGTCGGTCGGTCCTACTCACTTTCAACGATGATTTATAGTATAGGGTTTACTTTTAATGAGTGCTTTCGCGTGTAAATCCAGTTGACACTTCGCTGTGCGTGTATTGTGCCAACTGCAGTAATTGTGTATGTTGTCGACAACGAAATGGCCTGTATACATAGTATTGACAACGTACATGTTGGCCTTCTATGTAGATGCGATTTACCTTAATAACATACGTGTTTAGCGCAGAGACATTTTGTTCTACGCCATGAACATTTTGTTTGGTTTCGTATTTGCTACATTAAACACTGCATGTATACGATGCAGATGAAATTAAAGTTAATACAAGTCATGGCATTATTGCAGTCAGAATGTGCTGAGCATTGTGTAATCCGTTTCGGAGCAGTAATTTTAATACCTGTTCAATATCGACACGACGGCTATCATGGTCGTTAACACTTATCCGAATTCTTACATCATGATGTACGTCGTTGCTACAGTGTACATGAAAACGTACGATACAAGCATTTAAGAACAATGACGGTGTTATATCTCAGCATTGCATGTGAGGAGGTGGCGGCGGAATTTAGGGTTGTGCCGTCCGTGTAGGAAACACGGCATTTGTACCATTCTCTATACGAAAAACTGGTTGGTGTGTTGATAAATACTCTATCTGTAGGACGTTTTTCGCCGACTTTGCACTACGGAGGCCCGGGTTGTATGCTTTGGCAGATCGGAGAGATGGGGGGGGCGACAAGTATCACCGTGATAGGTTTTTCTTAGAGTACTATCTTCCTCCCCCCGCATCAGTTACCATTACCAGTGCTCCGTATCATGTTATCCACAATGCATATTCTGTAGCCCATTATTCATCTACCTTCCGCCTCTATAGCCCAGATGCAGATTGCGGCAGTGAATAAGCAGCAGAAAAATGATCACTTATGCTGCCCATTGTGGTATATATTAATATGCAGCCGTAATGGAAACTAGGGTATGTGTTCACCGTATGTTACTATGTCATAACAGATCCATTCGTTGTCTGTAGTACTCCATAGCATTTACGCGTATTTTGGAGTGATTTGAGAAGGAAGTAAAAATCCCTAACCTGCCCTTAGCTGTTGCACAATGCCCATAACAGTTGATGAAGTCGATTTTTTGGAGCATATTTAAAGACTGCAGTGGTGTATATTAATGTATTATGTCGATGGCCAGCATACAGTGGCGACCTCACGGTTGTAAGAAAAGATACGGACGTTTGTTTTGAGGGTAAATGGTGCACATTGTGTCTGATTCGGGATTGCGATCTCCTTGTTGGCGATGACGCTCGAGTGGCCCTGAAGAGGTGGCCCCGGAGTAGGGATGAGTAGCTCGCTGTTTCTCTTCCCCTCCTCCTTGTAGTTTGCAATGCAGAGCGGGTTTCTTTCTGTGGGGGAGCAAGTGTCGTGGCTTGGAGAGGTATTAGAGATTCTTGTAACGCGCTTCGGTATTTAGTGTGAGCAGTGGTCCATTTTGTAGTTGAGGGATTGTGTTCGAGAAGTGGTAGGTTACAGTCCTTATGGAGCTGTGCTGCGTCGTCAGCTTCTTTAAGGTACTATCGTCAGAAATCTCTCTAACCTTACATGTCTGTGGTAGGCCTAAAGCACTTTGAGTTCATTTTACGGTGTCCTGCGTTTCTGCTACCCGTTGACAGAATTTAATAGTTTTTACAGATAACAGCACCTTCATAGAGGAAATACTGGTATCGTGAGGACAACGTTAATATTTGTTTTCAAGGTGAACCGTGATCGTTTGTTTACGTCAGCTGGAAGTCGTCAAGGGTTCCAGTTATGATCGTAACCCTCGCGGAATTAACTTCTGCAGTGTGTGAAGAGCATCGTATGTTTTCTGTTGAGGCTTGGCATATTAAATATAATCAGGATTAGACAGCCTGGCAGTGGTTCAAGCTCTCATTAGTGTCTTAGAAGAGGAGACTTCCAAAGTAAAATAATTGCATGAACCTTTGAACATTTTCCAGTGAAGTAGGTACAAGTATGTGAGTTCAACATACTGTGAGTGGAAGTGCTTTTGTATTCTAGAACTGCTGTGATTTTGAGTTAATGTATTAGGTTATGTTTTACAGTTCGTTTTAAGGGTGCTTCATTCTTCAGCTGTATTAATTTTGTTTAAACAAGGTCAACATAGACTAAAGTGGAAAGTTTTGTTCAAGTGGAGACAAACTTGGTTTTTTTTTTACAGTGCATTAGTACCATGGTGTCAAGATATGTATAGTCCCTGTAACATGACGTTAGAAAGTCAGTTTCGCTTACAGTCCCATTCCTAATATGTGGGTGTGGGGGAAATCCACCATTTCGCCATTCTTGACTTGGGATAAATTCTTAGAGCTTCTGCTAAGGAATGAACTCTGTACATTTTGTTGGATAGTTTATTTGCAGATTTTATGTATTTGTATTTGGTGCGTTGTGAATGCATTTTATGGCAGAAAGCATCTGTAATTTACATCACAAGGTGTAGATGCTTCATGGTGGGCAACTTATATTTTTGTGAAGTAAAGGCCACATCCTTGTATAGGAGTAAACTTTTTGAAAATGTATTAAATGTAATGCCATGTCATGGAAGAGGTATGAATTTTATCTCATTGTGCATGACCAGGCAAATATGACATTGTTTCGGACAGTACATATTGCCTGTGAAGTTAAAGGGTAGGTGATTCTGTGAACACAGTAAATACATAGAGGGATGAGTGGCAGAATTCATGTTCCAGCCTGTTTACCTTTGGGGAAAGAACCTGAAGTACCCATTGAATGGGAGGATGGGTTGGGTAACATCTGCTATGAATGTTTTGGAGTAGAGAATAATGTCTTGCATTGCTAGGAATTGAACCATTTTTCATGATATGCCTAGCTCTTATCCTGGTTTGCAATATCAGCTTCGCTATCCTCACATCTTCTTCTGAAGGAACATGGTTGTATAGTCCCTCTGAAATGTCGCTGTAATAATATTTGCTATTCTTTAATGTCTGTTAAGGAGATATAACTCCATTGGTGAATTTGTTTGGCTTATTGAAGCTTAGGCATCTAGTGTAGTGTGGTAGGGTGATGAATGGTAAATTGTAAAGGGTGTGAAAGGAAATGATCCTAGCCTAGTTGAGAGGTGCTATCTAGCACTTGTTTGGAGGAACTCAGAAATTAACAACACTGGATTGGCGGAGAAAAGCTGAAATTTGTATCAGGCAATTTCCCATTTAACACTTTGAATATAAAATATCGGAATTTAAAATGGTATTTGGATTCATGAACTTGCTCTAGCACTTCTAGACGACATATATTTTATAATGCAGCATGAACTTTTTAATTGTTGTACATCCGTTTTTGTTTTTTTTTTTTATGTGGGGGTGTAACGTTTTGAAATTGAGAAATAGTACAGTTAACCATTTATGTGAAACAGTTTGGTGAATGTTCCTATTGTAGCTAGGATGCTTTGGTAATGGATTAGGCCATGTTGGTCGAATAAGAATTGTGTGATGTTCGGTAACTTTATGTGTATAAAACTTTGTCAGTAACAGGAATGTGGTCAGTATTGTAAGGGTATTCCAAGAAAGGGGAAAGTTGATTCAAATGTCCGAAACAGTTGGTAACAATAGGTTAGTTGGTTGTGGTTGTGATGGGGGAGGCGGTCTAACCAGTGTTCAAGAAGTTAGGTTTGTGAGCTATTTGAAAAATGTCAGTTTGGAGAACAGGAGCCAGTTGTTTCTGGAAAAACAAAATATTCTATGAATGGAAAATGTGTTACTGGTTTTCTGTTTGGCACCTTAGCAGTCCATTTTTGCCATGTTATGTATTGTTGCAATAAAGAGACTTGGTTATAGTTCTGCTGTAACAATTTCATGATTCTGATTAGTTATATGGAAGCTCTATTTTATGTTTAATGTTTTACCACCAGTGCCCTTATTGTACACACACTGGTTTATTAATGTAAAGATACAAAAGAAATTGTCATATGCTATATGTATTGTACTGTGTGTGGTTGTGATATTAATGCTGAATGATGATGATACAGAAGGTGGATATTAGTAATTACACATCGTATGCCTAGAAAGTGATTTGTTGAAAACAGTTGTTACTGTACCGAAGAAAATAAGTTGTTTGGCATGAGGATATCCATTAATCTTTAACTTTTTGAAAATGCATCTAGAAATTTATTGTCTATATTTGGGGATCATGGAAATTTACTGCATACTTAAGGTATGCTGCATACGGCCTTATTTTCCACAAAATTCCATTTACTTCATCATTTTATCTTTCTCTGTTCAAATAATATATTTTCATAAACCATGAATGAAAAATTCAAATTCCCATGCTGATAGAGTGAAGGTTAACCTCCAGACCATTGGTTTGGTGTTCAATTTTTGTGCATTGTTTGAAAAACTTTTATTTGAAGGAAAAAAATGAACCTATGAGATACAAGGCACTTTGTGGAAAATACAACAGAGTTTATGCATCATGGCTTATAAATGTAATAAATTTCCTTGTTACCTAAATATATAAAATTAATTTCTAGCCCCCCCCCCCAAGTGTGTTTGCATGTGTGAACATAGGCTGTTTTAATGTTAATTTACATATTGACTGCGTTTTACCCATTAGTGGGATTTACGTGTTATCTTTAGCATAATTCTTCAGACAGTTGTAGGCTGTTGTACAGGTGCATGGCAAGTTCCACATCAGACTGTGATTTACCAATGATATATTATTTTCATTATTTACTGTGGTGAATTGTTGAGTATGGTCTGTATATGTGTTGGTCAAATTCAGGAAGGAATTCTATTTGTCAGTTTAAAATGCAGGTATAATTGTCAATTTTCTGTCATAGGATGAAGATAGCTGTGTTTAAACATGTAGCTTCTGCTGATATTTGTGTGCTAGTTGTGTAATATATATCTTGTATTGCATTTAATCATATGTCATTTAGTTGGTGTTTTTGCCTACAGCTCTCCAAATGTGATTTGAGATGAAACGTCGTGCAGAGGAGGCAGTGAAGCAAGAGAATAGTGTGGCTAGTGTTTACGGTGCACCACCCCGCCACCAAGGGGGAGGGGCAGGTACAACCCCTCTCCCACCACATACAACCAACACTCGCATTGTGGCCTCCCATACAGGTTGGTCTTTGTGTGTTTAACCCTTTAAAACCCGAATTAAATTCCATCTGCTATTTGCTGGCATTATTAGGAGCTCACCATTTTCTCCACGTTAGTAGGATAAGAGTTAAATTATTAACCTTTAGG